>JABAOC010002655.1_pt2 | contig 57730 bp, 90 predicted proteins | sample 7062161 | NCBI WGS metagenome assembly JABAOC01 (sample SAMN14538625, study PRJNA623070) | marine sediment metagenome | biome: marine biome [ENVO:00000428]; feature: marine pelagic biome [ENVO:01000023]; material: deep marine sediment [ENVO:00002113] | place: India: Gulf of Khambhat ... | reverse complement strand
AATCTCCCTGTCGATTTCTGCCGCAACTTGTTCAGAAAGAAGAGCTGTCAATTCAGCTTCAGCGTCAATGTTATGGAATGCTGATACATCCTGAGCTAGTTCTGGAGTCCATGTAGCTCTTAGTTTTCTTTCAGTAACCGATACAGTCACAGACTGAAGTTCGAAAGAAACTTCTCCTAATTGAGACTCTAGTTCTAGGTCAGCGTACTGATGCCATAGAACAAGAACTGAACTGTTATCAATTGTTGTTCCAGTGTAATCCGCCCCAACGTAACCATCAAATCTTGCTGAATCACAAGTGATACAAGCTGGATGTGAAAGGTCTAAGTCGATATAGATTTTTCCATCTGGAGTACAAATATCTCCATAATCTACAATACCTCTACCGTACTTTTGAGTTACGATTCTAAATGGAATCTCGTCTCCTGTAGAGAAGATAGTGTTTCCATCTGGGTCAGTAATTGTAGTGTTAGCGAATACTTTCAATGAAGCCAAGAATGACTCAGTATCCATTTCGTTTCCGTCTGGTGCAGTTAGTTTACCAGCGTCAACCTGGTTAAATCCAGTTACTTCCATAATTTGGTTTCTCAATGAACCGTCAGCTGCCATAGCTGATTTACCACCGTTACCAACTGAAGTAAACTCACTACCAGTTGTACAAGCTGTCCATGTTACTGAAGTACCTGTACCAAGTTTTACTGTAATCTCACCTTTTGAGTGATCAAATAGTCCATCGTTGTAGAATCTATCATATAGGTTCTTCAAACAATCAGAGAATGATGCTACATCACAACTCACGTTGTTCTGTACACATGTTGCGATGAACATTTCAGCGTGACTAGAAGTTTGTCCAGCGTCGTTAGCGTTACCTTCTAATTCAGGACTTCTATCAGAAATCTTAGGTACGAAGTAGAACAACTTACCGATTGGTAGGTTCAATGCTTGTACTGATACTAGATCGTTTGCTAGTAACTTAGAGAATACACGTCTAATGATCGGGAAAACAACAGTTTCGAATGAACCTGTAGTATCCTGAGTAGCCGTAGTAGTCTCGTTAATAAGAACTGAAGCTTGGTTTTCATATAGAAGGGCGATGTTTTCACGTACATGACCATCTAGTCCTTCTAGGAAACCTAACTCGTTCCATTTGTTTACGGTTGCTTCACGGATAGCTTTTTGGTGCTTCATTCCGATGTTTCCAACCTCGCCTGTTTTAAGTAAATATCCCATTTTATTTGTTTTTATATTTTTTATTCTTATTTGTATTTGTAGTTAAACTCCCAAAGGTTTTTCATTTTTTCTAACTCTGGGTGTACATATACTTTTGATTCGCTAATTTCTGTTTTTGAACCACTACCTTTAGTTTCATTAAGTTTCTCTTCAACAGATTCTTTGATAGGTTTAGCCTTAGAAATCTCTTTAACCAATTGTTTGTACATTAATTTTGATTCCTTAAGTGACTTCGCCTCATCAAATCTCTTGATGATGTCAACTTTTTCTTCTTTAGTAGTAGAATGTTCAGTAAACAATCTAACAGCGTAAGTAAGGTTACTGTTAAAAACAGCTACCTCGTTTAATTTTGTCCTGAATCCCTTAAGTGAATCAACAAGTGTGTTGTAATCCGCTTTAAGTTCTTCATTCTCAGAAACTATATCTTTTAATTTATGTTTAAGAACTTTGTTTTCTTTGATTAGTTTTGAGTCAGTTTTAACAGATTCTTGTCTTAAGTGTCTAGGAGCACTTCTTGGTTTATCCAAACCTTTTTTACCCCATCTTTTACCAGAACCTAATGTGCGTGATGCTTCTTCGATATCATCTTCATCTTCATAGTCCATGTCTTCGTCCATCATGTCGTCCTCGTCATCATCCATGTCGATATCTAATTCTAGATCATTTTCTTCATCTTCATCTTCAATATCGATGTCCATGTCAAAATCTTCATCTTCAATATCGATGTTCATGTCGTCAATATCCATTTCCATGTCATCCATATCCATTTCCATGTCCATGTCGTCCATGTCCATATCCATATCACCACCACCGAACTCAACTCTATATTCAGCGCCAGTTTCAATATCCTTGATGTCAACTGAATCTCCGTCTTGAACAACTTCGATTTCATCTTCTGGTCCCATTTTCTTGAATACAGTAATTACATCTGAATCCTCAGCACCAGTTAAATCGATTGTCTCAACGTCATCAACATCTAGGTCGGCTTCGTTATCATCAACATCTAAATCAAGGTCTAAATCAACCTCGTTATCGTCTTCATCAGATTCATCATCTAAATCTAAATCCAAGTCTATCTCTTCGCCGTCTTCATCGGCGTCGATGTCCATGCCTGACACCTCTAACTCTGAATCATCGTCATCGTCTTCATTAAGAGCCATCGAACCTTCTAAAGATTCCTTTACCATTTCTTCAATTTCTGAACCCATTGAACGAGTCAGTATTTCTTTCGCATTGGCCTCAAAAGCTTTTTCAATTTCTTCCGCTTCTAGAAGTACTTTGTCGATTTCAGACTTTCTTTTTTGAGCCATTTTTTCTTTTTTTAAGATTATTTAATTATTAAACGCACCACGTATGGTGAGTTTTTCAATAAATATGTGTTCAAAAGACAAAAAGCTTTGATTATTAATTAATAGGAAGGTGTTTTATTAGATATTTATATTGAGATGAATAGGTTTATTAGAAATATTATCCGTGAATACCTTGAAAAAGAGGTAAAAAACAATGATTTTGTACTGCAAGAAGAATTTAATGACGAACAAATAAAATTAGAGTCATTAGTAAAAAAAGTGGAAAAAAAGTTGGGGGTAGTTTATAAAAGTGTCACAGGGACAGACCTAAACCTCCCTAAAATCCAGGTAAAACTGGACCCAAACATAAAAGATGGTAAGATTGGTGGGTTTATTCACCCAGAATTTGATGGTGATTCGGCAATACTAGGAATAAAGCCTAAAGCACTAAACAACATGGACTATCTTATAGATGTTATCACCCATGAGTTAATCCATGCATCAGTTGGTGAGGATTTACCTGACCATAAAGAACATAGCGGTTTATTCAATAAACTCGCTGAGAAAATGGGGTTACCCGTTGAAAGAAGAGATTAAGCCGAAACAGGTACCCTAATAACGTCCTCAATAGGACTCTTAACAGCCGAAACAATTTCATAATCCAAAACAGAGTCTTTAAGATATTGTGTTGTTCTTGCCTCTGCTTCAGTACATGACATTGCATCTACTAGATATTGTGTTTTGATTTTTTTAGGCCTACCGTTAGCCTCATTTACAGTTTCGAATTCTACTTTAACTAGAAAAAATTGTACTACGTCACTCATATTGTAAAATTTAATTTTTATTTATTCTTTAATAAGAATATCTATTTTACTATTATAAGTGAATAGTTGTTTAGTTGAAATCACCCCTATCGTGACCCTTAAGTTTTTTTGTGATTGATTTGTATTCTTCTATGAAAGTTTGGCCATACCTAGATAACCCAACAGCTAATCTGATCAATATTTTCTCCATATAACCAGAAAAATCTTTGTTAGTATATGCACCACTATTATTAGATAAAGTTCTAGCCCTTTCAACAAATTGGTTAAGTACCGAAATAAATCTATGAGTTTCCTCTCTAAGTTTATCATCACCAATCTCATCACTTAGTTTAGATAACATTTCTGATACAGCACCAAATAAAGACATATTTTCAGATATGTTCATTACTAGTTCATTTTTATCTCCACCCAACACTTGTTCCATCTCTTGGAGAAATAATTTTAATTGTATAATAACATTTTGAATAGAACCCATTAACCTACCACTATGTATTCCCATTATAGTTGGTGAATCATAACCCACCTCATCAAGTCTTTTGGATTTATCTTCTTTTAGAATTCTCTCAACAAGTTTCTCTACGTCTGATTCTGTTAATCTAATTACTTTCTTTTTCATTTAGTATTGCTTTGCTGCTTTTGCTTTGCTGCTTGCTTTGCTGCTTGCTGCGTATTGATTATTAAGGCTTTACAGTATTTAAATAAAAACTAGCCATACCTCTCACACTTTCATCATCACTATCCATAGCGTAATTAGCACAAGCTTTTGATGGTCCTGAGAACCCCTCTCTCTTACAATAAGTGGTAAACCTACCCTTTTTTAATTTTTTTGGCCAAGTATTACTTTCTTCTGACATACCACATTCTTCACACATATCATCTTCCATCCAGTCGTCCCATTGAGTTGTTACTGTACCAACATCTTCTGCTGGTGGATTTCCAGCCCATTCAGTTTCATCATCTCCCATGTGATTATCGTAAGCATCAGCAGGGACCTCGTAACCAATAAAATCTAACATCTTATCCATACCATAAACCGCTGTCAACCTCTTTAAGAACATTCTAGGATTTTTTCTTAAGTATGAAACCACGTTTGCTGGTACATCATCACGATAAGGACCAAACGCGTTCATAATCTCTCTTTCTCTATCATAAGGTTCAAAAGACGCCTTAGCGAATTGTGTTGCGTGTCTTTCACGTTCTCTTCTTGGTAGGTCTTCGTTAAGAATTCTCTCCACCAATTTTTCGATATCATTTTCTGTATATCTAACTACTTTCTTTTTCATTATCCTAGGAAGTTTTTAAGTCCATTCATAATTTTATTCTCTTTTTCAGATAGGTTAGCTTTTCTTGCCCACCCAATTGGGTCTTGATTCATTTCTACAGTACTCTTTCTCCATTTATCCAATTCGTTTTCAGTAAATTGTTTAAGGTCTGAGTCAGAAGCTGAAATCCAAGAACCAGGTGTTGATGGTGACGTAACTATATCCCAACAGATAAGTTCGAAATCATCCTGTACCACATTCTTACCACCCTCTTGTTTTAGTGAACCAACCCCTCTTGATGAGATTCCAACTGTCCACCCTTTTCTGATCATGTTTAAAACTTTATCACCAACACTAGATATAACACCATATTTGTGATATCCTGGTGTGGTGTCTAATTCTAGTTTACCCATTAATGTTTTTCCTTCCCACCAAATTTCGGTGATCATATGTGAAACACGTTCACCATCTATAATAGAAGATTCTGGGTGATTAAGTTCTCCTAGAGAAGTTCCCATATCAATAAATTCCTGATATCTTTTAGCTTCTCTTTCTAATATTTCTTTAGGGTATAATCTACCGTTCTTATTTTCTACACCCCACTTTTGTAGTACGGCAAATACCTCAATAACATCTGGTAAATCACCATCTAAGGATAAGTTGGTGTTGGATTTAAATTCTTTTATTATACTAGCGTTTGAACACACCCCATCAGCACAAGTTAACTCTGGTGAAATGTATCCCGAATCATATTCAACTAAATATCCAAAACCCGTTTCTCCTGGTCCAAGTATTTTCATATATAGATAGTTTTTCTATAAATATGTAAAAAAATACTCTTGTTCATTGCCGGTTAAAAAGAATACTATATATTTGTAAAAGTAACGTATAAAAAAAGGGGGAAATATCCCCCTTCACTCTAATTTTTCTTTCGATAGAAGACAAAATCTTCATCCTCTTCGAAAACATCACGAATGATCTTTTCTGAAATGGATGTTAATACAGGTTTTAACTCTTCTGAATTTACTGGTAAGAGAGGTTCTTTTTTAAACAATGTCATTTCTACTGACATAAAACTTCTCTTACCATAATTTATTCCCGAAGAGGCCATATTAAAATCAACTATTGATCTATTTTTATGAAAATTAGATTCATCTAATATCTCATATAGTTTTCTCTTAACTCTTTTTGATTTTCGTTTAATAATTGAATCATAATCACTATTCATATCTTCCTTGGGTTTTCCCCAGGCTGAGATTTGTATGTAAATAGATTTAGGATTTTTATTATCAACTGTTCCTGAAATTATGTTGTATTCGTATGGTAATTTTATCTTCACTTCCTTCCCACGTTTCATTATTAATTTTTATTAATTCTTACTGTCTCGATTCCATCGATTCTACAGTATTATATACAGATTCTAACATAACTTTAGAAACCATATAAGGGTCACAATTTGATGCCGGTCTACGATCTTCAAAATAACCCCTTCCGTCTATTTTAGTTTTAATAGGTATACGTACACTAGTATCTCTAGTACTATACCCATATGTGAATTTATTTATATCAGAAGTTTCTAATTTACCTGTCGATCTTTCTTCATTATGTAAACCATAAACACTAATATGTTCATCATGTCTATCTCTTAAACTATCCATAACTTTTAAGATGTGTACAATACCACCATCACCCCTCATTTCAACATTTGAGAAGTTAACATGACAACCCGAACCATTCCATTCATCACCTTTTTTAGGTTTTGGGTGAAATGATATTTTAATTCCATGATTTTCAGCTATTCTATGTAAAAGATATCTAGATATCCATAGTTGGTCAGAACCTTTTAATGCGGTAACTGGTCCTATTTGATATTCCCACTGACCTAGGAGTACTTCAGCGTTTATACCTGAAATATCCAATCCGATTTCGACACACTTTTCTAAATGTTCTTCCGCAATTTTCCTACCAATTACATTATCAGAACCAACCCCACAATAATAGTCACCCTGTGCCCTAGGTTCACTATTTGGTCTAAACCCTAGTGGTAGACCTTCACCACCTTTATAGTCTGGCTTTGTCATTAGAGTGTATTCTTGTTCCCAACCGAACCACGGTTGGTCTGATTTCATCACACCCCCAAGATTATTATCGTCAATGAACTTTTTTAATTTTATTCTTTGATTTGTTTTGTGTGGTGTTTTACCATCAGATTCGTAAACGTCACACAACACTAATTTATGTGGTTTACCTCTAAATGGGTCATCACAAACAAAAACTGGTTTTAATATACAATCTGTGTTTTTACTCTCACCAGCTTCGGCTTGATTTGTAGAACTGCCGTCAAATGACCACACAGGGAAATGATCTACTTGTAAACGGTCAACATTAGTTCCATACACCATAGTTTTACCTCTTAACTGTTGGGTCTCCGAACCGTCCAACCAGAGGTACTCTAAAAAAACTTTCATAATTTACTTTTTTTATTTTGTTTTTCATTATTTCTTTTATAATTTTACGAAATTTTTTGCAATAAAAAAAGCCCCATCGTTAGATGAGGCCAAATATTATCCTTCCAGTAGTTGTGGACCTTCACCACCACCACCGTCTTTTTCAGGTTCATTTTTCTTTTTTTCTCGTTGGATTTGATGTACGGTATATCCAGCTATTAGGAATTCCACACCAGACCATAAAGTTAAGTCAGAAGTACTCATATTGTCAATATTTTTAACTAAAAAATATATCATACCCCACTGTGCTATCACAAAAGCAATACCAGACTCTATCCTTTTTTTAGAAAAGTATGAATCTTCCGTAGAGTATATTTTCATAAACTCTTTTATTAACCACCTTACATTACTCCACCCAAAAAACATTCTTCTTTTCTTTTTCATTTTTTAGTTTTTAGGTATAATTATTTTTTATTATTTAACTTATCTTTGATTTTATCAATGACGCCACTATTATCCTTACCAGATATAGTACCAATGTTTTCTAGTACTGATATTAAATATTCGATATTAATATAAATGAATAAAGTGCCATGTAACCAATTAAATAGGCCATAAGCAGTATCACCAAAGAAATCCTCATGTGATGAGTATTCTAATTTTAAAGAATTTAAAATAAATAATAATGAAACCCACACAAAAATCTTTAAGCCAAAACGACCAAACTTTTTTGATTCTATTTTTTTACCTGAAACTTTAGCTGCTGTTAACCCAGTTAATAATTCTATTGATACTAAGACAACAAAAGCTAAAATCGTTAAACTTTGTAAGCCTAAAAATCTTTCTATCACTGATGAGATACCAGCAATAGGTATTGTAAATAACATTAATTTTGAGTGTAATAATGAATTTGAAAAGTCTGTAGTATCTTCGAAACCAAAATTAGTTACAACATAATGGAAAAAATTACGTATCATTACTTAGGTTGTTCTTAAGTTCTAGCAATTTAAAAATATTATCACTATAACCTTCATTGTTATCAACCATCTCATAAATAACATCCTTAGCTTCAAGTAATTTTTCTTTAACACCTAAGTTATCCCCATAACTCTTAAGATGTTCATTTATAATAGAAATATTTTCCCTTACCAATCTACTCATTAAGGATTCAATAGAACTTTCGTCCCCCTCACGTAAAACTTTAAAAGCTTCTTTCTCGTCTTCACTTAGTTCAGAATACTTTTTATTATATTTTTCCAGTACTATTTCCAGAAACTTTTTAGGGTTTACACCTTCCTTTACATAATCACTCTTTTCTTCTTCCTTTTCAACCAACAACCAATCCTTAACCATAGTAAAAGATTCGTGTAGTTTATTTATGTTAGAAGCTGTTTTTTCTTCAGTGATTAATGTGTGTATACTGTTGTGTAAACTTCTGTAAGAACCTGGACTAGGTTGGACTCCGTTACTTTCTAGTAACTTAACTAATTTAGAATTTTCTTTCTCTATCTCTTCTTTACTATACTTTTTTAATACAGATATATTTTCTTTTAAATAATCTGAAGCCATAACCTCACTATCGAAATGTTTGTTTTCAATATTCTTGTAAACAATAAATTGAGATTTTAACACTTCATTTTCTGAAATTAATTTAATGAATTGTTTGTATAGGTTTTTCCCACTTTCATCATCAGAAACGTGTGATTCTACTAAGTGTGATGCGAAAATATCTTTTATAGTACCGAAATCCATAACTTATTTTATTAATAAATATGCTTTAATCTTCGGAGAGGTCCAAATCATCCACATCTTCGTCTTCATTCCCATCATCGAGTAATTTATTAATACCCTCACTTATCATCTTGATGTCTTCATTTCTTTTAATGCCGTCAGTTAATAATTTGTCTATAATATTTTCTTCTCCCCTAAAACTTTCACCGAATTCACCTCCGCCACCTATTTCTTCACCTCCGAATTCACCTCCGAATTCACCTCCGCCACCGAAGTCTAAATCACCACCTCCGAAGCCACCACCTCCGAATTCATCACCCATTCCATGTTCACCACCCTCATCTTCTTCCATATCAGGTCCTTGGTCCATAGGTAGTTCACCATATAGTTTATCTATTTTATCAAAGAAACCAGTCTTCTTAATGACCTCTGGGGTTCTCTCAAGTTCAGCACCAGCCGCTCTTTCAAGTCTTTGTTGTTCTAGATCGAGTTTAATTTCATCTTCAGACCAGTTAAATATATTTTTCTTAGCCCATGTGTGTGATGATGGGGCAATACCACCATCAATTGCGGAAACAAGGTCTTTATATAGTAGAACTTTTTCTTTCCATTGTTCCACTTTTAACATTTCGCCTTGGGTTGATGGATTGTTTAGTATTAAACTAAAATTACCAATCTCATCATCGAACCCTAATAATAATAGATGGATGGTCGCTATTTTATTTAATTCTTGTATTATAGATTGTTGTATTCTATTTATTGTTCTAGCAAACCTAATATCTAGTAAAGCTAAATTTTTACCCTCACCAATGGCGTCCTCAAAACCTAGGAATGGTTTTGGTACTCTTAGAGCTGTAACCATTTTTCTCTGAATAAATTCTATATCCGCAATTTGGTCTAGATTAGACGCCCCTTCTAGTGTTTCTATAGGACTAGAAGCGTTAACATCTCTAACAGGTACAAAGAAATCCTGGTCAACAGCTAAGGTATTGTATCTTAAATCTACTTGTCCTGTATTACTATCAGCTTGTTGTGTTCTTTTAAATTTATTTGCCACCTTTTGCACGTACGCTTCAACATCCTCGTCGTCAATATTACCAACATAAACCTTAAACACTCTTCTTTCTGGTGCCCTAGTCACACGATAAACTAACATCGCATCTTCAGCTAATAATAATTGCTTCCAAATACGTCTAACTTTTTCTAATACTGAAGTACCATACGGTAATTTCCTATCATCACCCAATAAACGGAAGTGAGCCATTTCCCAACTGTTAAATGTCATGTTCTTATCCTTCCACATGAACTTAACTTCTTTTTTCTTTATTTCTTCTTCACTAGCATCTTTGTTTCTAGTTTGAAATGGGAAGTCCCCAGTTTCACTTCTTTCTATTTCTATATTAACTAATTGTGTAACACCTTTAATACCTTCTTTATGGTGTAGTTTTAAGTAAACAAAGTTATCACCATACTTACAAACATTACGTATCCACATAGGTAGATTAGCGTTAACGTCTAGAATATTGTAAAATAAATCTTTTAAAACCTCTTTGATACGTGAGGAGTCTGAATATATTTGTAGAATTTCACCTTGTTCATTCAACGTACAAGATTCTTCGGCCATAACGTCTAGAGCTACTGAAATTTCAGGAGTAAATTCCATTGCCTCATAATCCATATATGACGCAATTCTAGATGTTTCATAAAATACCGATTTTTGGTATAATTCGTTGTCTACCTTAGCCCAATTACCTTCTAAATATTTTTGTTGTTGTAATTGTAACTTCTCTTTTTCGTATACCTCTCTTGATTTAGTAATGAGCAAATCATCGTCAGTCAACTCATATCTACTATTATATGTTTTGTTTGTTTTTGGTCCGCCTCCTTGTCCAAAAACGTAAAACAGTTTTTGGAACGCGGTTAAATTGTCTTTCTTCTCAGCCATAAATTTTAGGTTAAAAAACCAGTTATTTACTTATAAATATTCAAAATAAAAGTAATATCTAGCCTTTAAAAGTGAATGGTGATATTTATTAATGATGAAAGTTTTAAATATTATAATATTATTGTTTTTCAGTGCAATGTTATCTTCATCGTTCACACCAGTAGAACCAACAAGATATCCAATAGGTGAAAGACATTCCGTAAATCAAAAACAATACAATAGTAGTATTTATGTTGATTGGAAAGTTAGTGGTTCAGGGTATTGGAGTAATAACGATTACTATTACATCTATAATGATTTCATGTATATGATATCTAGATCAGATTTTAAAATAAATAATTATTATTATTTTGATATTTGGTTATTTAGTGAGAGTTATTATTGGGATGGTTCACAAGCAACTTATACATCTACTAACATAAAATATGTAACAGTATATGTTAATGGTTATGTTTCGGCTAAAAACACCAATTCTTTAGGAGTCACATTTTTTGATGAAGCGGCCCCTAAATCACTTAGGGTCAAATCACAGAGCAAAAACCCAAGAATAACCTTTAGTTGGAAAGAAATGAAAGCAATGTAATGGGTGATTTAGAAGAAAAAATAAGTGAAAAAAAGTTTTCTTTTTCTATTAAAGACTTAAGGTGGATTATTGGTATTGTTATTACTATAATCGGTTGGGGTGTTACAGCTTATCTTTGGGTACAGGATAAGTCGGAAATGAAAGAGGAAATTGTTACCCTTGGTAGTGAGAACAAATTACTAAATGAAAAAGTGATAAGATTAGAAGGCCAAGTAGAGGGTGTTANNTGTTAATAACGCGGCAGAAATTTTTATGAAAAACTCACCAAGTGAAAATAGGTATAGAATAGAAACTCTAGAAAAACGTGTAGATGTTTTAGAATTACCTGGTAGTAACCCTCCAGCTGTTATTGACACAGCAGAAGTAGATACAACAAGGGTTGTAAGGAGAAATAGGCCAAACACTAATGGTATAGTAGATTAATCAACATAATCACATTCAACGTACATAGAGTGATTGCCATCTGGTAATATATCAAATACATAAGTTACAACATTATCAATACCACTTCTATTATCACAAAATGGCACACCAGGTTTTGGTTTAGGTCTTTTATCCGTTGGTGATGGGTTCCAACTATATTTAATTGGTCCAGCCATTGACCTAACTTTCCTCCTCGTCCTAAACGAGGAATTTGAACTATGTTTAGCTAATTTTCTTCCCATTATCTTCTTTTTTGTTTTTGACCAAAGCCTGAGAATAACCAATTATATTCTTTGGTTTTCTCTATTGTTTGTCTATCTTTTTTATTATCCGTATAGAAACCAGATACCGCTGTAGTATTTAACTCATCTATGGTGTTAGTATCTGTTGTTGTTACGGCCCAACTATTAACCATTGCCTTTGCTTGACCCTTTGATTTTTCTAAATCTTTGAATGAAGTCATACCAACAAAATTACACATAGCCATACCCATTAATAGATCATCATGATAGCCTTTCATGTGGTCTGGTTTGTTGTTTATGAAAACAAAAGTATCAATCTCAGCTAATGTTCTAACTGATCTAATTTTTATGGTATTCATACGTACAGACTTTTCCATCTCAGAAATAATAGTATGTCTTTTAGATTGAAAATTAAGACCTGGTAATTTACCATTTTTCATGTGTTTCTCTAATTGCTTATTTTTTTCTATTGCATCAATACCAAAAGCCGTATCGTAATACATTTTTTTATTTGAGTAACCTAATTCTAGCATCTTCAGTACTGTTGAGATGCCATATCCACCAGTAATATCCACAACGACAAAAGCGTCATATGACTCACCATAATAGTGAGATATCTCACCCAAAACGTCTGGCGAAACTTTCCCATGGTATTCAGCTACTTGGTTACCAGTATCGTAATCTAATATCCAAATAGAACCAAAGTCATCAGCCGAACCACTAGCAGCATCAGCACCTAGAATATATCTATGGTCTTCTATTGGGTCTTCCCATATCCACATATTACCATCAATCCACTCTTTACGGATTGGTTCTTTAATATTTTCTTTTTCTTGTCTTTTCTTGTATTTGTCATCTATAACCTGATCACCAGAACCTAAAAATGAACATAATAACTCTTGTGCTATCGATCTGGCATTATGGTTAAGTTGAGCACACATATTCTCAAACCACGGAGAAGTGGCTTCCCATCCGTCAGCAATAATTTCATCCCACTTAGATTTATCATTCTCCACCATCTCCTTAATGACTTCTTCACCATCTATCACTTCTGTTTTTAACCACTTAAGGTTTTTATTATACCTGGGGTCCTCAAACCACCTCATTTCAACAACATTAAAATTGTTTTCACCAGTTTTCGCCATTTTATAAGTTTTATGGTATAATGGGTCGTAACCATTTGGTGTAGAAATTAATATTGAGTGTCCACCAGTTGAAAGTGATGGTTGTGCTGCTTCATAAAATTCTTCTCCTCTACTACCTTCGATAAACGCCGCCTCATCAATGATGATTAATGATGGTGTATAACCTCTAAGTGCGTCTTTAGAAGAAGCTACAGCTTTTACCTCAGAACCATTCCATAGTTTATAATGTGATGTCGAATTTTTTTCTTTATTAAACCAACCCTCAGCACCTGATGGTCTATGTACATCCATCCAATCTGGTAATTGCGTAGTAAAATCTCTAATTTTTTTAAGAAACTCTTTTGCTGTTTCTTGTTTGTTTGCCGCGATTAGAATTTTTTCAGGTGATTTTTTAGAGGCTAACGCTGTTAATATTGCGGCGAAGGCTGCTGTCGTAGTGGAAATACCAGCCTGACGTGGTTTCATAACTATGTTATGTTGGTGATTAACGTATCCTTTTATTAACTCTTTCTGTCTAGGGAATAAATTAAACGGTACAAACCCACCTTGTGTTCTATCTTCCGTTTCTAGGTATGTTTGTATAGCATAAATTGGGTCTTTAAGACACTTACTTATTTCTATTAATTTATGTACTTTACTCATCTACCCTTTTTCTATAAATATTAGAAAATAGGGTTTAAGCATAAAAAAACACACCCCGTAGCGATACTGAGTGTGTTTTGTAACCGAAGTTACAACGGTCCTAATCCCTCATTAGAGGGTCCGTTATTTTATGTATTGTCCTATTTCTCTAGCTAAATCTAAATTGTTGTTGTCAAGTGCATCATCCAGAGCTCTTTGTAAGTCTCTTTGAGACCATGTAGAAAAATCTACCTCTTCTGGTTCATCACTCACCTCAGGTTCACCACCCAACATTGTATCAACATCATCATCTTCACCAGCTTCTTCAGGCTCATCCCTATATTGAGCCACACTATCTTCATATTCTTCATCATTCAGTTGACTAATAGCCTCATCAGCTAATTGTCTAACACGACTTTTAGCCTGTTCTTGGTCGTTTGCTAAACCAGAAATGATATCATTAAATTCCTCTGTTGGTAGTTGCTGTAATAAATTAAATGTTAACGAAATTACATCATGATTATCTACTGGTATCTGTTCAACGAATTTACCCCAAATGTGTGGCCCTAAACGAATATCGTTTGTTTCGGCCTCTAAGTGATCTGTTTTATCTGTTACATAGTCTCTAACATCCTTATCTTCAGGGAGTGACCAAAGTGACATTAATTCCATAACACCCTTAGCCAATTCATGTAATAGTATCGGGAATACAATGCCTTGTGCAATAATTTTAGGTTTTTCTGGATTAGATAAATCTAACCTAACGTTTCCTGCGTGAACACCATTTCTACCCTCACTCTCAATTTGTTCATCAGACATCATCCAATACATAGCATCATTTGCTGCCATGATTCTACTATAATCTTGATTTAAAGAAGGGTCCATATCTCTAACTTCGTCAGATAAATGGTGTAGATTTTGAGATTTCCTTGCCGCTCCATGCATCATAGCGTTAGTCAATCTTCTTCTTGTAACTTCAGGTTTTAATTCTTCTTCAGACTTACCTCTTGGTGGTCTTTTATTTCCCTTATTGTACTGCATATTACCTCTTACAATTGGTCTTCCACCTAATTGTGGTAATCCAGTAATTTCTGCTTGAAAGTCAACTGCGTCTTCTGGGATATTAAATTGTTCCCTGATCATTTGAACCGCTTTTTGTTCTAATCTAGGAATACCTATTCTTTGTTCTTTTTGTATCGCACCTAAAAGAGAGTTACCTAGTAAATGTTGTACATCATCCATGTTAACGTTTCTTCTACCAGTCTTTTCTCTAATAGCGTTTTGTATGTCAGTGAAAACTTGTTGTGAAATATTTCTTATAGAATCTGGGTCTAAATGTTCAGAATAGTCACTTTCACCTGACTCAAATTTTCTCCTTACATCATCATTCATATCTGCTTCGTATATTATATTATTACTAATTTCTTCAATTAATTCTGACTTAGTCATCCTAGGATTTTCAGTCTCAAACAATATACTCATAATTTCTTGTTCCGACAAGTCAACTTTATTGTTATTCTCTACCATACGTTTAAATTCACTAACAGAGATTACTTGTCCCTCCACTTTTTCTGATTGTTCGGTTACTTGGATTGTACCATCTGTACCTACTGTCATTTTTCTAGAATCAATACCCTTTTCTAACATTCGTTGTAGGGTTTTGATGTCTTCACTCTTTTTAAGATCAAATTGCATAACTCTCGATTGCTCAACCTCTTCTATATTTTCATCTTCTCTAACAGAAAAAGTACCATCATCATTAAATGTTACATCTTCTTCGTCAGCTCCCTTAATAGCTTTAGTTTTATCGTCTGCTTTATCGTCTGGACCATAAGTTGACACGGTGTGTTTTTCAACCTCACCTAGTTCTTCCTCATCTTGTAGGATATACTTTTTATCTTTTTTAGCCATTAGTGTTTTATTTTATTTTCCTTATAGGTTAGAGCTAAATCATACTCTAATAGTTTTATGTCAACCGATTCTTTCGGTTCACCGAACTTAAAGACCAACCTATCTTCTGGGTAGTCCTCATCGTCCTCAAGTTTTTCCCATCCTAAAGCTACTATACCTTCAACAGCATTATAAATATCAAACACACCCGACTCTTGTATAAGTTCTAAATCAAGTTCGTCGGTTTTAAGAGAACCAACAACCTTAATAAAGTTTTCGTTTGGGGATAAGTCTATTGAATCTGTAATAACTGAAGATTCATACCATTCATCATCCCATTCCCATTCGGTAGAATTCGAAAAGAGGAACTCAAATAGATGTTCCCCTTTAAATGTTGTACCGATTTTATTTATGTATATTAAATACATTATTCAAACTCTACGTCAGAATCGTCATCTCTACCTGCCTTAGGTCTAGGTTCTTCACCTGGTCTAATATGTGGTGGTGGGGTAAATGGTCTCCTTGACGGTCTAGCCGGTTTATCAGTGTCAGGCTCCTTTGTTGGTGCTGGTTTTGTTTTTGGCTCCTTAGCTGGAGCTGGGCTGTCATTCATTTCCATATCTTCGTCTTTTACCCAATTATCGTCATTTTCCTCTACAAAATCAACATCACCAACCACCTCATCAGCGTATCTATCATCACCAGTTTCCATAATATTACCATCAATGTCTATCATATATTCAGATATTTTAACTCCAGTTGGTTCTTCAATAACATTTAAATAAATATTATCACCATCTTCACGAGAAAACTCTACAATATATGTGTATTCATCTTCTGAACCTTTATTCATATCTTTAATTGTGGTCTCAAGTTCATAATAAGCGTCAAGCTGTTCTTTAGAATTCATATCTTTATCTAAATGATCTTCAGTTAAAGCTTTTCTACGTTTTTTAGATTCCATCATGGCTGGAGTATGTTCATAGTCTGTTTCATCCATTTCTGGTGTTGCTGGTGGAAGACCTAATTCATCTTCTATTGTCATAAAAGTATCTTCCTCAAACATATCATCTTCCATGTAAGAATCATATAAAATCTCGTCTGTATTATATCTTTCACCACCTCTGCCTGTTTCTAAATCATCTTCGATAAATCTCATATCACCCATCATGTTGTGATTAAATCCACACTCAGGACAACCGGCCCCATCACAATTTGTACAATCATTCACTTCAAATGTATCATAATCTAAAGCGTGTGTTCTTTCCATTTCATCGAAAGATGGGTTATGGTAATGTGAACGAATATCTTTATCGGCGTAAGATTTAGCGTAATCTTCTTCATCATTCATATAAGAATCATATGGATTAGTTACGGTAGGGTCGTCAATGTTTAAATAAGCCTTGTCTTGTATTGGCATGTCTACATCAGACATTGGTACATCATGGTAACCTAGTCCTGCACAATGTGAACAACCTGTACCACTACAATGGTCACACATACCTTCATCATCGTCCTCATCCATGTAAGAATCATACTCATCATTTGGTCCATATAGATCAGTACTTGTTAAAACATCTTGGTCTATATTTAAATAAGCCTTATCTTGTATTGGCATGTCTACATCAGATATCGGTAGGTTATCATAAACATTTAAAGCCATATCAACACCGTTATATTGGCGTTCCATGTCATCATCCATGTAATTATCATAATCCTCTTCAATATCAATATCTAAATCAAGGTCATCACCATTACCCACATTATTCTCTTCATCTTCACTTTTTCCACCCTTCTTAATGGTTTTAATTAAATCTTTTTTATCGGATTTTTCCATATTATCTAAGTCTAATGCTGCCAGAACAGATTTAGCAACCCACTTAGACATATCTGGTGAGATATCTTCAGTATCTCTAAGTTTTTGTCCTAATTTACCTGTAGTTTTTTGTATATCTTTAATAGGGTCATCCTCATCTTCTAAATCTTCATCTTCTGAATCAAAATCTAAATCACCTTCATCATCACCACCTTCTGAATCACCGAAATCAAATTCATCGTCACCACCGAAGTCAAATTCTTCATCACCACCTCCTTTTTCTTCAGAGCCAAAATCTAGTTCTGGTTCTGGTGCTGGAGCTGATTTTTTCTTTGACTTAAGGACATATTTCTTCTCGTCCAATAAATCTACGTCAGACTCCAATACGTTTACAGACTCACCATCATTAAGTCTATTAATCTCTTCAAACATGAAATTCATGTTTCTTGTAGCGTCACTAAAAGAGTTGTAAGCGTATTTTGGTTTGTTTTTAACACCTCCGATATAGTCAAAATCGTTTTCTGTTAAATTTTCTGTTTTTTCGGTGACTTTAATATAATATTTTCTGTTTTCTCTAACAATTGCATATGTTTTGTTATCAGCTGCCTTTTTTAACAATTCAACCGACGACAAAACATTCTTGTTTTCATTAATTGGCTTTATATCAGCCAATTTTAACATCTTTTGTAATTTTTTATCTTTCATTTTGATTCAAATTTACCCTTTAATACTCCATGTTTTTCCATCAGAGTTTAGTGTTCTGGTTGCTTCAGGTTTCTTTCTACCTAGTACCCCTAATACACCAGCACCAGATACTTGTGCAGCAACACTAATACCAACAGGTACCATAATTGGCCCAGTTGTTGTAATACTTTCACCTTTAATAGTTGCTGCCCCATCTACTAAAATAGCGAAGTAAGTGTAGTTCGCAAAATCTAAACTACCAATTGTGTGTATTACGTCATAACTATCAATCATTTTATTAGTTTATTTATAAATATCAATTATTTTCAAGAGTTACCGATTTATCATAGGCAACAGTCTTTATATCGGAAAGTCTTTCCATCATACCATTACGTCTAAGTATCTTAAACACTATATTTTCTACCGACCATTCACCACCTTTGTCGAGACCACATTGTCTCATTCTTTTTATTTTATTTTTTACTCTATCAGCTAATTCAGTAACTTTCTCATAATCTTCAGTATCCTCCATCATATCATAAAGGTCTTCTATCATATCCATTACACGATTTGCTTTATTCTTAACATTCTTATCGTTTACTGATATTTTCTTTTTTTCAGGTTCAACATTCCATTCATTGTTTAAAACAGAATAAACCCCTGTAGAGATATGTTCCTCATCCTCATCTTGAACGTATATTTCTATTTCAAACCCATATACCTTGATTTCGTGTTGGTCGTTCCAAGTTGAACTTTTAGATTTTAAAAAATCTTGTACCATATCTTGTTTCATTGGTAAATCCTTATAATCTATTATTATATGTAAATCTACGTCTGAATACTTAGACCAATTATAATTAGCCAATGAACCAGTCATTGTGACATCCACAATATCAACCCCAGGTAATTCTAAACCCTCAAAATAATCATCAGCAACCTTTAAAAGTCTTTTTCTAACTTCAGGTTTCATCTTTTGATCTTTGTCCCAAATCTTAGGATTAAGATTATCTCGCATTTTAAACCCACTAAGGTCTATTGAATGGTCTGATTTTGCAATTTCTTTTTCATTTAGATTCATATATATAAATATTGTGGATATTTATTAAATAACGTATGAAAGACATTATTAAACAAATATTGAAAGAAGGTTTGAAGACTGACCACTCAGTGACTATAGCCGGTATAGAACTTTTTATCGATAATTATGTTAGTTCACATAAAGAACACACTGCCATCTTTTTAATTAAAGAAGGTGAATTATTAAACATGGATGAGTACTCTAGAATAGAAGAAGAGTTAGCTTCTATAGGTTTAGTACATGTTTCACCACATTCATATCGTAGGTCTAATGGTTTTAGGGGTGACATCGCCCAAGTGGGTTCAATACGTGTTAGGGTTGATGTACAGGAAATTGTAAAAATCTATTTAGAAGGAGCTTTATCAACAAGAGGAAAAATATGAAAGACATTATTCGTAAAATATTGAAAGAAGATGATTTTGATTGGATTAAAGGTATCCCAACAGGGATTAAGATTGCTGACAAAACACAGAATCCAAAGAACGCAATTAAATTAACCGTACATCACATGCATGGTGACGCTGATGCTTATACACAAGAAGAGACTTGGTTCTTTGTTAATAAACCTGAAAGAGGTGAACTTAGAGGTATGGGTATAAGAAGTTGGGGGGTCTATGATATGAGTGATTTTAATATAGTTTTAAACTTTTATAAAGCATGGATGACTACACCAAATGGTAGATGGGAAGAAAATTATGGTAGGTTATTAGGTGATGATGGTTATGGGAGAGATAGTTTATATGATATGGGTATTGTGAGAGGTGATAGTACTTGTGATGGGTGTAGAGATGCACATATCGATAGGATGGAATTAAAGTATTATGATAACTTAGGTATTGAACATAATGCAGATTTTGACATATGAGAAAGACAATAAAGAAAATATTAAAAGAATCTGATTTTGATTGGATGGGTGAAACTTTAGATTATGACCCACTAAATTATCGTGAAAAGTGTGTTTACTATGTTAATTCCTATGATTTAGAATATTTAATTAAACAAGTTTTTAAGTATGGTGTTGGTATTGATAGGTATGAGGTAATTTCGGACTTAGAATCTAGCAACGATACAACCCATGAAATCACTCCAATATTGTATAATAAAGAAGAATTTTTAGATTGGGCACGTGGTGAGGGTAGGTACACCAAATACTCAAAGACACCATCATTACGTGAATTTATGGGAGCCTTAGTTAGAATGGGTATAATACCAGATGGTGAGTGGATGATAAGAGTATCCTGGTAATCAGAAATAATTGATATTTAATAGTATGGGAAAGAAAACAATCATATTAAAAGAATCACAACTTAAGAGATTAATGGAAATTAGAGTTAATGAAGTTAATGCTAATGAGATAGCTCAAACATTAGAGTCAATTGATTGTAGTGGGGAGGATTTAAAGTTTTTAATGGAGAAAAAAATGATGGAATACGGTTTTGAGGATATCAGAATTAACTTTATTGGTTACGATGAAGAAAAAAATATGATGTATATGCTTTATACCGAGGGGCCAATATTCATTGTTAAGGCCAAAAGTAGTTTGGGTGAAACACCGTGTATGGATGTTGTATCAGTAGATTCTTACACTAAATAATCTGTAAATAAAATACCTTCTAGATGGTCGAACTCGTGTTGGAATACCCTGGACATATAACCATCTAATTCCTCAACATGTTCATTCACCTCTAAATCCCACCACTTAACTTTTATTATTTTAGGTCTCTCTACTGGGGCTGTTACATTATCAATACTTAAACACCCTTCATCATAAACAATTGTTTCTACGCCTTTATCCAATATTTCTGGATTTATATAATGTCTTATAACACCATCCTCATCTTTTATTATAAAAAGCCTAAGTGAAACACCAACCTGGGGTGCTGCCAACCCAATACCTTCAGCATCCTCCATAGTTTCAACCATCTCATCGATCAACTCTTCAATATAAATCCCTGAGTCAATTGGTTTAGCAATTTCTCTTAATATGGGGTTTGGGTCTTTTACGATTTCTAACATTATACGGCTACTGGTGCTTTAATTGATGGGTGGGGGTCATACCCTATTAATTCGATATCTTCGTAAGTAAAATCAAAAACACTTTTAACTTCAGGGTTTAATTTAACTGTCGGTAGTGGTTTTGGTTCTCTTGTAAGAAGTTCTTCTACTTGTTCTTTATGGTTACCATAAAGGTGAACATCACCACCTGTCCATACAAATTCTTCAGGAATCATATTCACCTCTTGTGCTACCATCATTAATAACAATGAATATGAGGCAATGTTAAATGGTAGTCCTAGGAATGTATCACAACTTCTTTGGTATAGTTGTAATGACACAGCTCTCATAGGACAATCCATGTGATTATCATTATTTCTACACCATTCCTCTTTTTCTGACATACTTAACTCTCTAGTATAGAATTGGAAGAAAGCGTGACAAGGCATTAAAGCCATCTTGTCTAGTTCACCCACATTCCAAGCTGAAACAATCATTCTACGTGAATCGGGATTTGTTTTAAGTGTGTCAATAACTTGTTGAACTTGGTTAATACCTTTTATGTGTTCATCATAGTTATTATTCTCGAATTCGATAAAACCGTTGGTTTTTCTACCACCCCAATCAACCCACTGTTTTCCATAAACAGGTCCAAGGTCCCCATTCTCATTGGCCCACTCATTCCAAATGTGTACATTATTGTCTACAAGATATTTTGTATTGGTGTCTCCTTTAAGAAACCACAACAATTCGTGTACAACACCTTTCCAATAAGTGTTCTTTAGAGTTACAAGTGGAAAACCGTCTTTGAGGTTGAATCTCATTTGGTGTCCGAAGATAGATTTGGTACCTGTACCCGTTCTATCACGTTTCGGTGTTCCCTCCTCCACTATTTTCTTCACCAATTCTTTGTACTGTTCCATTCTTAATGTTTTGTATTTCTTCTTTTATTGGGGATACGTCCACCTTATCTAGTTTTTCGTACTTATAGTTTTTCATTGTTTTATTGAAAACCTGCCCCTGACTTTCTGATATCTCAAACCTAACATAATCACGATGTAACACATCGAAATACTTGTATTGTGTTCCTGCCTTAAAGGTTATTACAAGACTTTTGTCTGATTCATTGTACTCAGACATCAATATGTTGGAAGAGTCTATTAAACACTCTATAACACCCTCTTTTTCTGTTCTTTTTACTACTGCCATTAGTTATTTGTGTATGTTATGTAATTTTTTATGGTTTTTATTGGAAAAACATGTCCAGTAACCTTTTGTTGGTTAGATTCTTCATTTTTTTTAGGTGCCAACTCTAACACTAGATGTTCATTGGTAAAAATAATAGAACCTTTCCCATAAACAATATCGTGGGTGCCACCATCAAAGTCGTCATCACTATCTGGTATGTTTTTAAATATAATTTTTATCTTGTCGAATTTCATAGATAAAAATTATATATAACAATTGAGAAGGTAAATATTATCTTCTTTTCACAATCTCTTTCTTTAGATTATAAATCTCAACCCTATCTTGTTTACAAGCAATATCCATCATATCATCAACTTCTAGTCTACCGTTGTGATATTTTACGTTACGTCCAACTAAATCCTTACGTATAGATTCAATATTGCGCTTATGTCTTCTAATTTTAAAGGACAAATAACATATTTCACATCTCTTAGTTAAATCGTTCAATAACATAATTTTTTTGTTGTCTTTAATTTGTTTCAAAAGGTAAATATATTTGTTTATAAAGAAAACCGCTTGTTTGATTATTAAATTATTATTAATATTGTTTTATGAATGAAGAAAGTTGTACCAAAGGTTAGACTAATCCTTAAGAATTCATTTAAGGAATCACTAAGATTAGGAGCAAATAAAATACAACCAGACCACATTCTACTAGCTATTTTAGACGACAATGATAATGACGCTGTTGACGTTTTAACTAGTATGGGTACCGATCTTGAAGATGTTTCTTCTAGAGTTGAGGGTTATATAAGAAGAAAAACTAAAAACCCACAAATGAAAAAAAGGTTGATACCACTTAGTAGTAGTTCTAAAACTGTTGTTAGTACAGCTGAACTGGAGTCTGATAAATTAGGTGACGAGTATGTTGGTGTTGAACATTTAATGTTAGCGATACTAAAAAATGTAACTTTAAGTGGTACTAGAATTTTAGGACAACAAGGGGTAACATATAAAACTTTTAAAAACACATTATCTCAATTAAAAACAGAAATAAGTATGAATATTACAGGTGATTATGAAGAAATGGGAGGATTAAAATCCCAAAAAACAAAAAGTAAATCTAGTACACCGATTTTGGATAACTTTGGTAGGGACATTACTAAGTTAGCTGAAGAGGGGGTAATAGACCCTATTATTGGTAGAAAAGATGAAATTGAAAGGGTTTCCCAAATCTTGAGTAGACGTAAGAAAAATAACCCTATTCTAATTGGTGAACCAGGTGTTGGTAAAACAGCAATCGCTGAAGGTTTAGCAATGAAAATCGTACAAAAGAAATGTCCTAGAATTTTGTTCGATAAAAGAATTGTTGGTTTGGATATGGCACTTTTGGTGGCTGGAACCAAATATAGAGGACAATTCGAAGAAAGATTGAAAGGGATTATGCAAGAGTTGGAAAAAACCGACGATGTAATTCTTTTCATTGATGAAATCCACACTATGGTTGGAGCTGGTAACGCGTCAGGTTCTTTGGACGCATCAAACATCTTAAAACCAGCATTAGCAAGAGGTGAAATCCAATGTATTGGAGCTACTACTCTCGATGAATTCCGTGAAAACTTTGAAAAGGATGGGGCATTGACTCGTAGATTCCAAACAGTTATGGTAGAACCACCAACTACTGAGGATACATTAACAATCCTAAAAAATATTAAGCCGACATATGAAGACCATCACAAAGTGATTTATAGTGATGAGGCAATTGAAGCATGTGTAAAAATGGCTGATAGATATATCACAGATCGTGAACAACCAGACAAATCAATCGATATCATGGATGAAGTGGGGGCTAGATCACAAGTCCATATTGAACCACCAGCTAATATCCTCGATCTTGAAGAGAAAATTAAAGAGGTTGATGAGAAAAAGATTGAGGTTGTACAACAACAAAGATTTGAAGAAGCCGCACATTTACGTGATGAAGAAAAAACACTTAAAAAAGAACTTGTACAAGCTACTGAAACTTGGAGAGAGGAACTGGATAGAACCAGAAAAAGTGTTAGTGAGGAAGAAGTTGCTAAAGTTGTGGCTATGATTACAGGTATTCCTGTTAGTAAAGTCACAAAAACTGAAATTGAGAAACTAGTTGGTATGAAAACTAACTTGATCTCTAAAGTTATCGGTCAGGATGACGCTATAGATCAAATAACTATGGCAATTAAGAGAAACCGAATGGGTATTAAAGATGAAAACAAACCAATTGGTTCATTCATCTTCCTAGGACCAACTGGTGTTGGTAAGACACACTTGGCTAAGAAGTTAGCTGAAGAAGTATTCGGTTCTGAAGATAATATGATTAGAGTGGATATGTCAGAATACATGGAAAAACATTCTATTTCTAAACTAATCGGTTCACCCCCAGGATATGTTGGGCACGAAGAAGGTGGTCAACTAACTGAGAGAATCAGAAGAAAACCTTACTGTGTTGTTCTTCTAGATGAGATCGAAAAGGCTCACCCAGATGTGTTTAACATCTTACTACAGGTATTGGATGAGGGACATCTAACTGATAGTTTGGGTCGTCAAATAAACTTTAAGAACACCCTAATTATTATGACATCTAATGTTGGGGCTAGAAAACTACAAGATTTCGGTACTGGTGTAGGTTTCGGTACTAAAGCCAAAATCGATAACCTTGAGGAAATCAGAGCTAACGTTATCGAAGAGTCAGTAAAAAAGGCATTCTCACCAGAATTTCTTAACCGTCTTGACGATATCATCATCTTCAAGTCACTGGAGAAAGACGACATTAAGAAAATTGTTGATTTACCACTGAAAGATTTGGTATCAAGAATGTCAGACTTAGGGTACAAACTTAAGATCAGTGCAGCTATGAAAACACACTTGTCTGACGTAGGATATGACCCTAAATACGGAGCACGACCACTCAACAGAGCTATCCAAAAATATGTTGAGGACCCTATCGCTGAAAAAATGTTAGAAGGCGGTATTAAAGAAGGTGTCACAATTAAAGTTGGGTATCAAAAGGGTGACGTAACAGTAGAAGTTAAAGAATAATAATCAATCACCTACATATATGAACCCCCCAAGGTATTTTACTATACTTAGGGGGGGTTTACTTTGAACTATGGAAAAATTAGATAAAGTAGAACTTAGAAAAAAAGTCAATGATATATTTAAAACATCTAAATCATTGACAGAAGCTAAGAATAAAATAATTGACATATTACACGAACCACCAACCCTGGAAGACCAATTACCTCATAAATCTGGTATAGAAAATTTCCCAAGTTTTTTTAAGTATTATACTGGTTATGCGAAATATTATGGTTGGAACTGGGATGGTAAAAACTGGTGGAGATATGGGCCAGCAGGGTCACAAGGTCTTGAAATCATGGACCCAAAAGAGATGTTTAGAAAGTGTGAAGATTTTATGTCAAAACAACTTATGGATGAAAAATTATTTGACATCCATAATCCATAAATAAGTCAATATGTTCAACATACATAAATTTAACAAAAACAATCTGGAGTATAAGAAAATATCTAACACTAAAATATACATGTCGGTTATAACCCTTTGTGGGTTAGTTTTTTTACTTGGTATATTTATTGGGTTTTCTATCGGTGTCACAGAAGAAAAACAAGACGGTTTTTTTGGTGACGACTACGATGGTATTGTTACTAAAGAAAGTCTATTCCCAACAAAGAATAAAACCTGGGTTGATTCTACATTTAAAGACTATGCTGTAAGAGCAAATCTTTATTTAAGTAGACCAATATTTAAGGGGACCCCACTTAATGGTGATATGATGGCTTTAGCGGCTAGAAATGCATATGATTCTACAGGTATCCTACTACCAGTTGAATTGGCTTTAGTTCAGGCTCAATGGGAGTCTGGTATGGGTAGAGAGGGTAAATCACCAAAAAATAACCCCTACAACATCGGTGAATTTGATGAGACAACTACTGTAATGTGGTTTAATAGTACATTTGACGGTGTACAAAAATATTACTATACAATGTGTAGTGAATATCTAAGATGTAGAACTGTAGAACAGTTGTTAGTTAATTTCGTTAACTGTGGTGGTTTAAGGTATTCACCAAAAGATTCATATGAAAGACACATACATAACGATTATGTGTATATAAAAAGATGGATTAATAAGAATCTTAAACGTTAAATTCCTTATCAATCAACTGTTTGATTTTTTTCTTTGCTTTAGCCAAATTAGACTTAGATGTACCAACACTGATTTTTAGTTTATCAGCAATCTGGTGATGTTTATACCCCATTTTGTAGTATAACTCAAAGGCTGTTCTATATGATGGACTTAACATTGGTAATACCGCGTCTACCATTTCCATTGTATAACCACCTTCTTCCTCATAAGGTTCATCAGCTTTCATGTTAACCCTACCCCAATCTGGTTCTTGATCGGAAAATTCTACTTTTCTTTTTCTAATTTCATCTAAAATACTATTATTGATTATTCTTCTTACAAACCCTTCTAGAGAACCTTTGCCCTTATACTTTGGTAGGTTTTTATAAACTTTAATGAAACCGTTTTGACAGTAATCTTCTGCTTTATTGATGTCGTTTGTGTATCTCATGCAAACTTGACGCAACATTTTATCCCACATTGTGTTATAAATGTTTTGGAATTCTGAAACTTCCTCTTTTAATATTTTCTTAATTAAATGTCTCATTAACAATAAATATTAACTTTCGTCAATTCTCTTTTTTAATATACTAGTAAATTCTTTAGCAAACTTTTTTAAATACGGTACACTATTTTTACCAAAATACATTAACCCACTAATATTAGTGATACATTTATGTCCACCAGAGTTTGCCTGAATCATATCCCACCCCGTAACACTAATCATTTTTAATGCTTTCTTTTCTCTATCTGAAAGTGCCTTGTAAGGTTTTTCCATAATCTTTTTTATGGCGTTTTGCCATCTTTCTACAGTATAATTACTAGAAGCTCCTTTAGGTGTTGTATTTAATCCCATTACACCATTTTCAGTACCATCAAACATAGCTAACATATCAGTGTAATTATAACCAACACTATCAGGACCGAAGGTTTTGTGTTTTTCAGCAAAATACTTTATAGTATCCACCGTTATAGTAAATCTTTTTAATTCAGACTCAAATTTACTTAGAGTTTCTTGTGCTATTTCACCTAAGTTAACCCCTTTTAATGACCTATCTTTCTTAAACGGATTACAACTAGACTGCATTAACCCAAGAGGCCAAACAATGATTAAAAAGTTAGCGTCTGGATAGAGTTTAAATGGTACATACCTATCATATGCCCCTGGTTTAAATAAGGCTCCACCACCATATTGAGCAATAATACCATACTCTTCAATATATTTTACGTTCTCACTCTTACTCTGCCTATCAATATAATTTTCTAAATTAGCTTTCATGATTTCTGGTGAAGCATAACCTTCTTCTTTAGCCAATCTAACGGTGTTTAAGTATATATTTAACAGTGATGGTGTAGATTCCAATACTAACCTCTCTAAAAAGTTAGGTTTATTTTTATATGCTAGTAATAGTTTATTAGCCACTAATGACATCACCTTTTTATTATCAACTAGGTCTTTTTCTTTATTAAGAACAAAGATATACCTCATAATATCATCTTGTGAAACATTTTGTCTAACGAAATCCGCACTATCTACTGTAGAGATCATTCTAATATCTTCTGATGGAAAAATATCACCTGGTGAAACAATCTGTGAAATGGTTTCTACATTTGATCTAGCTTGTCTAAATGATTTGGATGCGTGTTTTTCGGCCCCCACTTGTTTATCATGGTGGTCTGTATGAATAACGAACATAGGTTTACCGTGGGCAAAGTCAACCAAAACTGGCATTATATCACCTTTTGCCATTGGTTTTTGAATCGCGAATTCTCTATCACCATATTGAATAATTTCTGCATCCACAACTTTAATACCGTTATCCTCAAGGTATTTTTTCATTGCGATAGCTGTTGTTACCCCATCTAAATCTTGGTGAAAGTAAATTTTGGCCTTATCATACCTTAACGCTAGTTTACGTATGTTTCTAAGACCTCCTTCTAATAGTATATTTTTAGACATTAATGATACTTTTTAGATAAATATCAAGAATTCTTGTTCAATTCAATTAATTTGTCTAAATATTGTTTTGCTTTGTGTAGGTCTTGTATTCCATTCTTATCTTTCCATCTGGTAACGTATTTAACAATGTTACCCTCAAAAAAATCTAATTTATGGGAATATGCATAATCCCACATCTCAATACCCCTATTATAGTGATCTGGGTGTTTTACTTGTTCTTTTGATTTACCCATTATTCATTAAAGGATTATATCGATAGTCCCACCAGTGAATATAGTTTCCAGGTGAGATTTTAGTTTTTGGTTAACGATTGTTGGTGTTAACCCACTATATTCATTTTCTGGTACCTCAATAACATAACCCATACTAGAAAGATCAACAGGGAAATAATTACTCTCTCCATTGTCATATGATTGTTGATTTCTGTAAAATTTCATATTATAATGTATTTCATATTTACCTTCTGGAAATATTGTCATGAATTTCACTAAGGTACCTGAACCTACAGAAAAACCCTCTCTTGTTTTAATAGTATCGTTTATTATTAATGACATTATATTTTAATTTATTAATATTGTTATTTATTGTTTATCTGTTTCTTCAGTACCATTATTAACTTCTTGGTCTTGTGGTGTTGTAAATAATTTAACAGCTTGTGATATTTGTTCAGACTCCTCTAGTTCAAAAGCACCACGTTTATTTGCTACTCTAGCAGCTTGTACTAATATTTCTATTGCTTGATGTTGTGTCATAACTATTGTTTATTTTAAAATTAATTTGTGAGTTATAATAGTAAATATTATACATTTGTTTATGTGTTATAATATGGTAATTTAAAATTAGTCCCATTAACTATTATTTGTACAAAACCTACAGGATTAGATGGTAACGTTTGCCCACCACTATTTGCAGTGGTAGCTGTAGTAGCATCTAATCTAAATTCTCCAGCAACGTGTAAAACACTGTTGGTATCTGGAGTATTAGTACTTATACCTATAGCATCAACACTCGCATCAAGATAAAATAAGTCGTTATCTGTGTCACCCATGATATTGAAGTCTATGTCTGATTTGCTAGGGTTTACCGTTATAACATCAAAAATAGAACCATTTGTGTGCCCTCTTGGCTCGATATATAGGTAATTAGCCCTACCTGTTGTTGGTAAAATTTCAGATGCAGAACCATCGTCATCATTATAACCCCTTATAACAAATCTAGCTTCCTTATTCCCCAAAGCCGCAACACCCTCAACACCAAATCTGTATGATCTTGTGTTTCCAGTAACTGCCGCAACATTCGCAATAATATCTAGGTTACAAGCTCCCCCAGAACCAATGACTCTACAATTTTGTAATCCTGTGTGTGAGGCTAATTTTGTTCGACCTCTAAAGTCTATTTGATAACCACTTTGTACTGTTGTTGCTGCAAAATTATTATCTATTAATAACGTACCATGAACATAACTATCTGATGAACTATCACCCCTTAATCTGGTTCTTATTTGAGAACCGTCATAAAGAATAACATCAGTTGAATCTGTCGCACTTTGGTAATAAAATGCCCCCCTTATCGCATTACTACCATTATGAATTACCATACCATCGTCATTTGTACTAGTTTTAATTGTAAGTAACCTATCTGGAGTACTTGTACCTATACCAATATCACCATCATCTTGTACGTGTAGTAATGTTGAGGATGAGGAGTTTTGTACAATAAACGCGTCTGTTGAATTAGTGCTACCAGCACCTTGTACATGTAATTTACTTGTGGGTGACGTTAAACCAACACCAACCTGACCATTTGAACCACTTGTGAGATAAGAGTCAGTTGTACCACCAGCAAATAAAAATTCTAAGCCTGTCGAGTTATCCCAACCAATACCCAAGGAATTAGTTGTTGAATTAGTTAAAGGTGTTGATGAGCTGTTTTCGTGTCCAATTACTATTGAACCGTTACCAGTGGATGATGTATTCCTACCAATAGCAATACCGTCAAAGTTTGTTACATCAGCATTATAACCAATACCAATACCGAAACTACTACTAAATGACGATGTAACTGAAGTACTCCAACCAATGGCGATACCACCCCATTTGTTAACTTCAGCTGAACTACCTATAGCGACAGATTGATCACCTGTGGCGATAGACTGACCACCAATAGCGATACCACCAGTACCTTGACCAGCACTACCTGGGTCTGTTGCATCAGCTAAATAACCTATAGCGATATTATTAGTATTATTGTTGGTTTCTGCTCCACTACCAATTGTAATAGCTTGATCACCACTAGCTGATGATTGTGGCTCTATTTTCCAGTTACCCGAAGAATCCACAGCAATACCAACGTAGTTACTGGCATCATAACCTACTTTCATATCATAGGTGTCACCAGTTAACCCATAAGCTTCTAATCCTGTATATATTGTTTTAGCCATATGTATATAATTATCCTATTACAACAATTTTATATGTTCCACTCACCGAAAAAGTTATATCCAAAGCAGTGGTTTCACTACCATTTGTTTGTGTAACTTCTGCATCAACCCTAGCCGGACTGGCAGCATTATCCCACAACTCTACCACAATGTCTGATGTTCCTAACCCATGTGTTATGGTTTGAGTAACATTTGACGTGAAAGCCGATGTAGTTGCATATTTAGACACACCACCTCCACCAGCTTCTTGCCATGTAGCATTACCTTTAGCGTCAGAAGTCAAAACAAATCCATCAGCCTGATTCCCATCTACATATGTAAAAAATCCAGTATCACCAGTTTTACCAACCTGTAGTGTGGGTTCTGAAGCACTACCACCTTGAATATGTAGTACAGCTTCTGGTGCTGATTCCTGTATACCAATTCTATCGAGACCGGCGTCAAGTAAGAATTGGTGTGGTTGGGTGCCTCCTTTAATCCTAAAATCGGCTTCCGTATTACTGGATTGGTTGAATATGGCCGCTGAGTTATCTCTAAAGGCAATATTTGTTGTTCCATCACTATCTAACCATATTGTATTGATAGTTGCACCTGTACCAGAACCTCTAACAGTTAATCTCTGTGAAGGGGAACTAGTACCAATACCAACCCTTTCATTGGTCAAATCAGCTGATAAAACGGATGATGTTTCAGCTGGTTGATTATTACTATTACCGGCCCATAATAAATTTTCTGTTAGATTAGGTAAACAAACCAGCGTCACGTGCGGTATTAAATACAAATAACTGACCATCTGACGTACCAACTTTTAATACTTTAGCGATTCTTTGTATTCTAGTACTAGCTCCTACTGGCCTCACATTAGTAAGACCACCAGCAGTTGTAGAAACATATAAGTCATCACTAACAGACCAGGATTCCCCACCAGGGTTTATGGTACTAGCAGAACTTGTGTCAACCCCCTGTAGTTTACCAAAAGTCATTATATGTTTAGAGTTGGTGTTGTCGAGTGTTTCTGCTGCCAGACCAATAGAAGGCATTGTAGCTGAAGACGTTGCATCAGCAAGTTCAACTGTGTGTAAATCAGAATCTAAACCAATTAAATATACTGGTGCACCAATAGTAATTGTACCAGCACTAGCCTTCTTACCATTAATAACAGATGTACCATGGGTTACAGTATCATCAGTAATCCACTGACCCGTATCAACTTCAAGAAACAACATTTTACCATCGTCAGCTTGTGTGAGTGTTGTTGGTAACCCTGTTGTTACATCATTAAGATCATTTAATACATCAACAGTATTAGTTATAGCTGACAATGGTAACCAGTCAACGGTTGTACCTGTTGTTGTTAATACATAACTATCATTACCAGCATCTATCTGTTTTGGTTGAATTTTAGACATAGTATTTTTTCACTTACCTATAAATATGCGAAAAGCCTGTCATTGACAGGCTTTTCACATTAAAAATTTATGTTAAATTATTTTATTGTAGTATATTGTAATAGAATGCCACATTATCTGAAGAATCAAGTTCAAATCCGGCTGTCGTACCATTCCAGACTAACTTATCTCCAGCTACTATGTCAGCTATGGCTCTAACTCCGGCTGCTGCTCCAGTTGACGAGAAGTAACAATCCTTACTAGTATCATTGTCACCAACTATATACCAAACACCGTTAACAGACACACCAATATAACCATCATTAACTGGCGTTGTAGTTACCTGAATTCCTGTATCTGAGTTATCACCAGATGTAGTAGCGGTAACTGTTAACTCTTTATCACTAGTAGTTGGTACTGCTAGTTGTAATGATGAGTAATCAAGACCAACTGTTACATCTCCATTCGTAGTAGATGCTGTAATCGGTGAATTACCACTAACGGTTTCAACCACTGTTCCTCCAGTAAATGTTGTAAATCCATCATTACCACTTACAACTATCTGTCCACTATTTGTGGTAACACCTGTGGCGAACGTATCATTAACATCTAAACCACTAACATCTATAGTTACTGTGTCACCATCATTTTGGGTTAGTATAATATCACTACCTGAAAGTGTACCACCAGTAACATATTTGTCTGTATAATCTAATGTGTATGAACCACCTTCATCATTATTGTATGTTAATGTGATTAAACCGTTGTTACTACTATCACTAATACCAGATGCGGTACCACCAGTAACATATGTGTCATTAAAGTCAGAACCACTAATATCTATAGATACTTGTGATGAGTCGTTATTGGTTAATACAATATTATTACCAGTTAACGTACCACCTGTTACAAAAGTATCTGTAAATGATACAGTAAAGTCGGTGAATCCACCATTACCTGTAATATCTGTACTTTGAGTATTTGAGTCGTTTGTTGCTGATACAGAATTAGTTGTACCTGTTGAGAATGTATCATTAACATCTAAACTTGAGAAGTCTATAGCTCCTAACGTGGTACCATCATTCCTTGTTAAAAGAAGGTCTGTACCTGAAAGTGTACCACCTGTAACAAATATGTCCTGGAAAGGTAGAGTATACGTACCACCTTCATCGTTCACATAACTTAATGTTAGTTCACCAGATTCACTATTGTTATCTGGTGTTGTGGTTATTGTACCACCTGTTACGTATGTATCAACCGCTATTACACTAGGGTCAAGCCATTCAAATCCACCAGTACCAGAATCATATGTTAATACAAAACCATCTGTTAGTGATCCTGTAGCGTTTAAGTGGAATTCTTTAACTGAATCAGGAGCTAAACCAATGTTTAACGTACCACCTAAAGAAACAGGGGTTGAACCTGTAACAACATTATCATCAGCAACAGTAAAACTACTATTTTGTAATGCTGAATTAGGGATATTAGAGAAGTTTTCTTCTACAACATCGATAGTTAATTTATCAATATCTGTTCCAGTCCCTTGTACAATAGATACTGCTGTACTACCTGTTTCAAGAGAAGCTGTTGTAAGTATTGGGAATGTTTGTGTAGCACCTGAACCATCAGGGTTATCTATTGCCCAATAACCACCGTTTGCCTCGTGCCATAAAATATCTGAGAACGAACCATTACCTAAGTCAACAGAAATACCAGCTGTACCGAAGCCAACAGTGGCTCCAGAATTTATGACAATTATATTGTCGGAAATTGCTGTATTCGTTGAATCTAGGAAGGTTGTGGTACCTTGTACTGTTAAATCACCTTCAACAATCACACTGTTAGCACCACCCACAAATCGATAGGTATTACTAGAGCCGAAACCAATGTCACCAGTTGATGGGTCACCTAAACTAATCTGATTCGAACCATTTATAAAAATGGAACTATCATCAACATCAGCTTCTATTGTAAGATCACCAGTGCTAGTATTACCACTAATACCGTCACCAAATGTTATTGAGGTTACACCTAGGGTCCCTAAGTCTTGCCATAATATACCATCGTCACCTGCGTGGTATGTTGCAACATATCCATCTGTTGCTCCAGTAGAGATAAATTTTACTATATTTATCGAATCATCTCTAAACTGTTTTCCGTGTATTAAAGGCATTTATTCGTTTTTTTTTTCTTCTTATTATTATATAAATACTTCTAGATTTATTAAAAATCTCTTATACTTCACATTTATTAAAAATCATTTATACTTTACGTTTAATTCGTCTGTGGTAAATAAGGTAAAGTTTTTATTAAACCACACAAAATCTCTATTAGTTGCCCCAGATAGTACAAAATCATTTGAAGTGCCGTATCTTTGCTTTTGACCATTAACCCAAAACTCTGTCCTGGTAGGGAATTTTGGTTGTGTAGGTAGTTGATTTGTGAAATACGTTTGGCCGTTTGATGATGCTGTAAAATATAAATTTACTTCAGATAAATTAATCCAATTACCACCATGATATGTTAATGTATCACCACTAGATGGTGATGTTATATCGGTGTCCAATAGTTGTGTTAATGTTGTTGCCCCAGAACCAGCTAAAGCACTAAGGTCAACCGACACAATACCACCATCATTTCTTGTAAGATTAAGTGTTGACCCACTTAAAACACCGCTAGTAACGTAAGTGTCACCACTAATACTACCACCTGTAAAACCAGATAAAGAAACAGATAAAGCCCCACCACTATCTTTGGTTAATACTAGATTACCAGCGATAATGTTCATGTCGACAATATCTCTACCCTCAAGGAATATAAAATTATTGTCTAACTCAGCGTGAGTAAGTCTACTACCTTTTAATGTTCTTAAAGTTAATGACATTTATATTTTTTATATAAATACTATCGATGTATACTAATAGTCTATTTCGAAGACTATCCACGTATAATTATTGTCATCTTCCACATATTCATATCCATAGTAAGCTATCAACTCATATGTTTCGGTATCAATCACATGATCTATTAACGAATCCCTATCTAAAAACACTAACCCACTATCCAATAATTGACTAGCGGAATTGTACAAACCACGTTCATTTACTAAACAATCAGCCACCCCACCTTCTAAACACTCCAGATACTCCTTCATAAAATTTTCTTTTACAAGTTCTATAGCCTCATACTCAATAATAGATAACTTATTTAGTAATTCACTCTCCTTATCAACACTAAACTCTTCATCATTATCATGTAAATCTTCTAGTTCTGATTCTACACTGTGATATTCACCATCCATTTCAGCCATCTCTAGTAACTCTAATAATGAGTAGTTATCTACAACATATTCAGCCTCGTCTTCAGCAAAAGCGTCTTTATCCCACATATCCAGAAAATAACCATCATAATCGTAATATTCTAATAATTCTTCATCATCGTAATCATCTAACCTTTCTTCCATTGCTTGGTCCATATAATCCTCAGTAGTCGCCACATAAAACCCACCTTCATCAGTCTCATATATCTCCAAACCAAAATAAGTATCACCAAGACCATAAGCGTACTCAGTACCAGTAGCATTCATTATTGCCTGAGCTCGTGGGTCATCTTCAATGGGTGTTAGGTGTTTGGCGTTTTCAGCATGATGAATATTGATACTTTCTTTTAACTTCCCAGGTAAGTCACCATAATATTCCCTACCTTCACTACTAGTCGTGATTTGTATATCTTTAGCATTCCACAACTCAAATTTTTTGCCCGATGCCCCAAGTAATCTGTAGGCAACTTTATATAATGGGTCCGTTTCTTCTTTTGTTTTATCTAAAATAAAATAAAATATAGCATTTTTACTATACTTCTCCCAATAACTAGAACTATCTTTCGTTGTTACACACCATTTTGTTCCAGCACCGTATTTACAAGAGGCTAAGTGTGATTTTGGTGATATCACTAACCATCTATCGTCATTATAAACTATGTCACGTTCTTGTTTGGCTCTTTTATCTAATTCCTTTTGTTTAACTTTTTTCTTAACTAGATTTATGAATTTCTCCAATTCATATAAACTCTTATATCGGTTAATATCCTTAACATCAAACCTTTGTTGGTTATTATGAAAATAATTAATTGCATCAACCATATCAATATGATACTGAACTGGTCTTTTGTGGGGCCTTAAAACGACATTGACACCCCTTTCAAAGGTATAGGGGTCATAAGTGTCGTTGTTTTGGTAGTGTTTAGAGTCGGATAGAGTAGTACCCAACATCCAATCAAGATACTTTTGATTCCCTGATGGGTCGGCATTAACATAATGATTAAAAACAATATCACTAATCATCGGGTATCTTTCCCTAGCTTTCTCCTTTCTGCCCTCAAATAATAATATTGAGTTATATATTGTAGATAATCTTCCCATTAATCATAAATATCATCATATTTATCTATATGAATATTTTCCAAGAAGAATATAAAATAGCAATAAATAATATTATTAAAGACATTTACCAAAACACCCCTTACTGGGGTAGAGGTTCTAGAGGTTCTGAGGGTGTTATTAAACCAATAACAGAAGATGATGACCCTAATTGGTCTAATTTTAATTTTATTAATACACATTATACTGTTAGAGAGGAAGTTGTTGAACCATTTATTAGACAAAAGGGTTTTAATAAAGATATTGAGTTATCTAGTAGTTATAAGGATAGTGAGGTTAATAGAGAATATTTTCGTTTATTATGGTTAAACAGGTATGAATTATTTGGTCCAGAGTCTAGATACGCACCAGAAATAATTGAACACATTAATATAACCAGAGGGAAGGGTGATAAACGTGAAACTTTAACTGGTAAAATATTGAATGGATTACCCTTCTTAGATGTTGATATTAGAGGTTCTGCTGGTTCCTTTGAGGATTTCATGGGCACTGATGCTATCATAAATTATAAAGGTAGGGACTATACGGCACAAATAAAACCATTCACATCCTATCAAGTTAATAATGATAAATACTATATACAAACTAGGGCATCTAGAAAATATGATCAGGATTTAATGATTTTCACTAAAAAAAGTGATAATGAATATCACATTTTAATTTTCTGGAATAGGGGTTATGAAATAGATCAAAACGAAAACCTTTATTTTTCTAAGGATGATTTTTTTCTAGCAGTAAATTATAATATAGATAATAAGAAGTTGAGGTATAAACTTAATTCTTAAACCTACCTATTGGACATAAAATAAAATCTTCCTTAACCCTAATGTTTAGTTTTTTTGTGGTTAAAACACCAGAATCATTTAAGACGTATCCATTAACAACATCTTTGTTTATTTTATACCTAATGGAAAGTCTATGTTCCTTACATGTAGACCTACCCTTGTTACTCCAATAAAAAGTAATATCCTCGTCTTTAATGAAATAATTATTGTCGTATATAATGCCAGCAAAATCGGTTTTAATATCCTCCAGCATGTCTCTACCACTACTATCAAAAGCAATAAAAAGACCATCAATTATTTTATTGTATATACTTAAAAACTCATCACCATAAACAATACTAGGTAAATCTTTCTTTTTGTATATCGCAAAAAACTCTGATAAATAACTATCTGCTTGGTAATCTAGTTTTTTAACTTCAACAAATTCTCCTTGTCTAATAACAGTATTACCCCTTTCATCAAAAAAAGGTTTTTTACATAAAAGATCACTCTTAATCATGTTAATCGGGCTATAATTATTTCTTATGGCATCGTATAGTTGTGACACAACCGTTGATATTTTTGTATCACCGTTCATTATAGAAAATACTCTATCAATAATACTACGATTATCTTCTTCTGTTCTATATTTTAACCTTAAAAAGGTAGGGTTCCTTTCAAAATGACTACCAACAAAACTATTTTCATATCTGGTATATTCACTAAATTTAGCCGTCTTTAAAAAATCTTCCAACCCACTCTCACCTATAGATTTTTTTCTAAAACGATCAATAGTTCTTTTAACTACATCAACATCTTCAGTATTTCTAATAAACTCGGACACAAGGTTGATAGAGTTTGCTGGATTATCATGATCTAAGATTTTCTTCATTAAAGAGTGAAACTTCCTCCTATTATCAACCCTCAACCCCATACTTAAAAAATTATATATGTGTGAAACATCAATGTGTAACCTTTCACTTAAATCAGAGGGCAAATTTTGTGATAATTGGTAAAGTCTACAATAAACATCACTTTCTAGTTCTTGTTGGTGCTTCACCTTTTCCTCTGGTTCCGAAATCCAACCGTAAAAACTTTGTTTTTCTGGTTCATCTAATTCAATAGAACCCTTACTCAAACTATCTAAACATCTGTTTCTAAGTTTAAGTAATCCACTTTCGTTATCATAATCTGAGTTTGATTCTGAAACTAATCTTCTTAATTTATAAAGTTCACCCTCGTTGATAACAGTTCTTCTTAGTTTACTGTATATACTAGACATATGGGTTTGGTGGGTTATAGTTCGTCGATTTCATCTTCATCTTCACCAGTTTCTTTAAGACCAGATAGATATTCGAAATCTTCTTTTATTCCTTCTAAAGTGGTTATTACACCAGATAAGTATTCATCAGCATAAAAATCAGTTTGCACTAAAACATCACTTTCCCTGGTTTTTATAAATTCTAAATCTCCAATCATTTCTGTAATACCCTCTATCATACTGTCAAAAGCTTTAACACTCCTATCACTAAAACCTAATTTATCTTCAAGGGGTGTTTCGTCGTCTAAAAATTCATTCCTTTCAGATAAATATTCTTTTATAATTTTGTTTATCTTATGTTCTGGAATTAGCCCACCATCACCTAGTAAACGATCTTTCACAATCTCACTAAGTTTTTCTGTATTAATAACTCTTTTTTTCATATTCTAATCCCTTTTCAAATAAATATCATCCATTGACGAATAATCTTATTTTAAGTATATTAAAACTAAAATAAATGGAAAATAAAAAAAATACAGACCTTTGTGTTAATGACTATTACCATGATGAACCAACAGTCGACGAATTGGAGAATCTTATGTTTTTAGCTGTTGATGAGGATAGGTTTGAGGATGCCGCAATACTTAGAGACAATATTAAAACTATTATGAATGAATAAACTAACTAAAATAATTACTGAAGTTAAATCAAAAAGTGGTGTAGACGATTTTGATTATAATCTAGAGAAGAAGTTTGAGGATTTAATTTATCAAATTGCTGAAGATATTAGATGTTATGGTTCTGATTCCGTTTGTGATTTTAAACAAGAAGAATTATCGAAATACATTATAACAAAATACATTAAAGATTAAATTTAACAATATCTTTAGTGTTTAAATTATCAAAATCGATTTTATCTATTGGTCTAATTTTAAATCCGGCATCAAAAAAAGTATCTAAAAAACTTATATAATCTTCCTCTTCTAGATTTAACTTAATTTTCATTACAGCATCATCTGTTTCTGGGTTTACCACCTCTATATATTTGTACTTAGATTCTTTTACAGATTCTAAAATAACAAAAACTTTACTGATTGTGTTGAGGTTCATTACTAATAAATATGTGGGGTTTAATGGTTTTTTTAATAAAAACCAAATCTACTGACATAAATTTAATACTACCTTTAACAAAAGAAACCTTTAATGTTGTACCCATTTATCTATAATATTTTGTTTTATTAAAATAAATATTATCTTTGTGTTATGAAATTAGGGTATGCTTGTATTAACACAACACTTGGCTCACAGAAGCCCAAGATTACTACTAACCGTGGCATGATTCGTCGTACATTTGACAATAAGGGTCTTCCTTATGTCTCCGAGCTTGTGCTACAAAATATTCGTGACCTTATCGAGGTTATCAAATGGAATCACCGTAACGGCATCAAGTTTTACCGTATGTCGTCTGACATGTTCCCTTGGATGTCCGAGTACGAGTTCTCCGAATTACCCGACCACAAAAAAATATGTACACTTTTATCAGGTGCTGGCAAGTTAGCTGATAAGTACGACCAACGTCTTACTTTCCATCCCGGCCCATTCAATGTTTTGGCTTCACCTACTGATGATGTTGTCCAACGTGCTATTGTCGAACTCAACAAACACTCACAGATCATGGACCTCATGGGTCTATCGGCTACACCATACAACAAGATTAACATCCATGTTGGTGGTGTTTATGGTGACAAACCATCTGCTTTACAACGTTGGGTTGACAACTTTAAGTTACTTGATGACAACACCAAGGCACGTCTTACTATCGAGAACGACGACAAGACTTCTGCGTATACTGTTCGTGACCTTATGTTTATTCACGATCATACCGGCATCCCTATTGTTTTCGACTATCATCACCATACTTGTCATCCCGGCGACATGTCACATAGTGACGCTTTACAGTTAGCTATTTCTACATGGCCTGACGGTATCACACCTATTGTTCATGTTTCCGAACCTCGTGATGACAAAAACTTTCGCGCACATCACGATTATGTTCGTACCGAGGTTGACACATACGGTTATGATGTTGACATTATGATGGAAGCCAAGGCCAAAGAATTGGCATTACTTGAGTACCGCAAAATGTTTAAGGGTATATTGGTTTAAAATATTAATGATATGTTTTCTGGTTTTACCCTCATGCCACATTCTGATAGTTCATCAACGGTGTAATCTAGATCACCAAAATCCATGTCTAGTATTCTAACACCAGACATAACCCACCTTTCTACGACAGTACCAACTGGGTCTAACATTTCTAGTACCATCTCAAACCCATTTTCTCTAATATCTTCTAAGTACTCTACATCCTGAGTTAAACCTAAAGAAATTTCCCATAATTTTTGGGTGGTTGATGGTCCAATGGGGTCGTTAAATTTAATCCAAAATGGTTTAACATCATAACCAGTTTCATTTAGTGATATTTTAGGTCTTGAGGCTGATTTAATCAACCACGGCTCAAGTTCAAAAATTTCTGGTAATGTTATTCTAAATCTATTATTTCTTTTGGGTTCGTATGGTATGGGTATTACTTGTTCATATTGTCTTCGTTCCTCTTCCGTTATTTCTCCCTCTCTTATATCAGATGAAGTTTTTAAAAAATCAAATACTAATCTTTGTTTAGCCATGGAAAACGTTTAAAAAAATTTATTATTCGCTTATAAATACCCCTTTTTACATTTTTTTCTTTTTCTACAACTGGCGTCATAGGTAATCCTCTATCCTTCATTAATGGGTTATTTTTATTAATTGCCTCAACATCCAAGTCACCAATTAATCTTTGAGGTACTTTACCAGGATTTTTTTGTATGTACCTAAGTTCTTTTTGTAGAGCAGCAGCCATCTCATATTCTTCCGCATCAGAAGACGAACAACTTTCAATCCACATTGTTAATAGAGCAATTTGCTCAACTATGTTTAACATGGGTTGATAGGCTCTAAAAATTGTTAAGATTAGTTTTACCTTTTTTGGTGCTGCCATAATATTAATATAAGTTTAACTTCTATTATATAAATATTTTGATTATCTTTAATCTATGAAGGTTATTTTCCTAGATAATGATGGTGTACTCTGTTTACATGATAACTGGGGTAAAAGATTTGATAAAATGGGTGATTTTTTGAAAAAGAACCCAAATACAAAGATTAATGACATGCCTGTTAGTGTTAGATTTGATGATTTTGATAAAAAAGCGGTAAAAGTACTAAATGAAGTACTAAAATTGACTGGTGCTGAGATCGTTGTATCATCAGATTGGAGATATCACGCCTCTTTAAAGGAATTAGGTGAATATTACCTGGAACAGGGTATTTCTAAGAAACCAATCGGATTTACTGAAGATTTACGCGGAAAACCAGTAAAAATGGGTGATTTAGAACGTCTTAGATCACTAGAAATCAAAAATTGGGTCGAAAAACACCCAGAAGTCACTAATTGGGTAGCTGTTGATGACCTAAATTTAGGAAATGACCTAGGAAATTTCGTTTTAACACCAAGAAAACGTGAAGGAATCAAACAGTGTGGTGTAAAAGACAAAATTTTAAAATTTTTAACATGAAAACTAAAGATTACGAAGGATTATATATGTAGTGTAGGGATGGTAGAGTGTTTAGAGCAAAAAAATGTTCCCATTATTCGTTACGTGATGTATGGTACTTGTTGATTCCTATAAATTTTGTGTCTGAACCTAAAGAAGTTCATGGAAACTATATTGAACGATGGTTATCCCATGGTATTATTGTAACATATAACGGATTGAAACCAAAAAAGACTAAAAAAGACCATAATTTCATAAAAACATACTAAAAATTTGAAGGAAACGATAAAAGTTAGGTTTGCAAACGAAATGTGGTGGGATGAAATACCACTAGATAATGCCATAGAGTGGAATCAATTTAAAGTCACTTATATGGATGATGAAACCTGCTTTGTTATTATTGATGGTACCGCTATGGAGTTATATCGTGATGATTACGACAAGATTTTGGATAAAAAGGCGTTTAGATTAAAGTTCGATTTAACCAAACACACCCCTTTTGGTTAATTATTTGTTATTTTCAGCTTTATCTTTGTAATATTCTATCTGAAATTCCATAAATTTCTCATACATGATGAATTGTTTAGATATTTCGTCATTATACTTAGACCAAATATCGTCTAATTCAGAATCATGTTGCATTATTACGGTTTCCAGGGTGTCAACCTTAGCCGAAAGACCAATATATCCATAGAAAATGTATCCACATAGGGAGGCCAGAATGCCCATTAGAATTGTTTTAGTGTCTAAATTTGCCATATACTGTTTTTTTATCAGTTATTGTTATTTAAAACACTATTTACACTTATAAATATAAGAAAATTACAGTTTATTGTGGATATACTTCATTTTATTGATCTTTTTTATGACTTTTTCAGCCTTCTTTTTCAATAAAATATCACTTTTCTCAATAAACTCTTTTGCGTTGTTGAATTTTTGTAAAAATGGGATGTTATATACTGTTTTTACCATATACCAATCCTCATCTATGTTAGGACTACTCTTAAATCTGTTATAGTTTGTACTTAAAATCCTCCTAACAATTTTCTCGTATTCTGGATTATCATCATAAACATTTTCAAGATACGCTGTTGTTTCTAAATCTGATAGGTAATAATAATCTTTTAATATTTTTTTAATAACACCCTTAATTGAATTATCGTTTAGTAGTGATATAAAATCTCCCGTATAAAGTTCTTTAGACTCTTTAGTGGTGTCGATACTTGGGTAACCCCCTGTTATACGTTTATAGTCTTGATATGCGTGTTTTAACTCGTGGTTTATAGTTGTTTTTAGATTAAATTTGCTACCATTTTTAACAACTCTAGGTTGTATGTATAAAACCACTACATAATTACCATCTTTATCATAACCAGAATAGTCATGCCCATAACCTGTAATGGATGGGTGATAGTCTATAACAAAATAATCAACCTGGAAATCATTAAAAGCTTCTGGATAATCATAACCATCTACTATTAATCTAGTTTTTTCTTGTGGGTTTGACATAATTTGTCCATAAAGTATTTCAGACCACTTCCTAACTGGAAAGGATATTCCTGCCGATTCTTTTAATATTTTCTTAATTAGATTTCTCATATTCTATTATAAACATCTTCCTCGAAGTATTCACTTATTTTAGTGTCACTAGGGTATTCACTAAAGCTTGGGTTCCATTTTTCACCTTCGTTTTCTAACATTTCTTCATAAAAGCTAAAAAAATCATGACTATCAATTTCCCAACACTCCTCACAATATTCTTCAAAAGCTTCTTCCTCACTACTATATCCATCTTCACCATATTCATAGTCGTTAGGGTCGAACCACCTTCTACATTGTTCAAAACAATTACTAAAATAATTTTCAGCGTTTTCTAATAATAAATTTGTAACATCAAAATATAAAAGATGTTCAGTATAAGGTTCACCATCTTGTCTAAAACGTTCAAGGGCTTTCCATTCACCCTCACCAAAATTTTCATTTATTGGTCTTACTGCGGCAACCCAAACTTCATCTCTTGCTGCCGTATTGTATGCTGATTCATATGCCCATCTTAACTCCATTTTTAAATCATCAAACTCATCATAACCATCAATAATAAATCCTAATTGAGCTGTATTTTGTGATGCCAAGTGATTTAATAATTTTTCATCAAAAGGAACATTTTCATCTTCATAAGTTATTGTTTCCTCAACCTCACCCACATAATTATTCTTTAAATGTTCAACAACATAAGACAATAATTTAGGGTTAGACTCAACAAGGTCCCAAACCTGTTCTTCCCAATCATAAACAACATCGTAATAAGGTTCCCAATAATCGTCATCATCAAATATAGATTCGGCTAAATACTTGTTAACATAACCGTATTGCGAAGAATCGTTATCAACATAAAGGTCTGTGAATTCATGGAAACCATCAACCATTAATATAGCTTTATCACCCACCAACTTAACATCATTAAATCGTTTGACTAACTTATCTAAAAAAAAATCAGAATTATGACCATCAATACCGTCAAATCTAAACCATAGTTGGCCTACTGTTAGATCAGTATTTACCTCATGTGACCTAATCCACTCAAAGTCATCCATCTCTTCTAATATGATTTTTTTAATGTTCATTGAATATAAATATCTTGTTAATATTAATGTTTTTGTTTATACTTGGGTATGGGATTGGCCGCATTTATATCTTGTGTTGTAACACTTTTATTTTTTATTCTAGTTAGTAACGTAAAAAAACTAACAGAAAAACTATGGCCTTATCAGGTTTTACTGTTTCTTGTTTTAACAACGACAGTATTATCTTATTGTGATAATAGTATTTTTAATGGAATCATTTGGACGGTATATACACTTATTAGTATTGGGATTGTGGTGGTTAAAAAAGCGGAAATACGAACTAGACGTGCCCTACATGAAACCCTGGAAGATTTAAACAGGGATTTTGATAATATTAGTGACTTATTGGATGAGGTATTAGCTAATAGAAAACCTAAAGGAATTAAACCCAAAAAATATGTAAAAAAGTTAAAGCTATAACTTTTTTTTGTACATTTGGTTTATGAATGATTTAGACTGGATAAAAGAAATCTCTAATGATAAGGTTGAGGTGCTTGGTTGGTTACTAGATATAGAAAATTTACCAAACAATTTACACAACAGATATCATGACCGTCTAGAAATGTATCAAACACATTTAGAAAAATCGAAAAAATTCTTAGAAAAATATGATAAAGACAATTATATGGCCTATAGTTGTATTAAAGTTATTGACAACAAGTTAGAACTAATAGTTAGGTATATTGAGTCGTTTAATAAACGTGAACTGAAAGATAAATGGGTAAAGATGCGATTCAGAAAAAGGATGAGAAGATTTAAAAGTGACATGAAAGAGCTTCGTGACATTATTTTAACATACGACGATAACTCTTTTCGTAGTGAATTTAGCAACTATATACCATTATAGGTACATAGCCGCTAAAGCGATCAAAATAACTACTGACGCAAATCCAATACCAATCCATGGTACTAAACCACCGTCAATGTTTTCAATCCAATCATTTTTCTTTTTCATTGCTTTCATTTTTAATTAAAATTATGTTTTCTTATTTTTTGTTTAATAAATCTTTTATGCAATATAACCTCATTATAACCGGCTATGTATGAATCGTTAGGTCTTCTACTTCCAAGACTACCTCTATCATACATAAACATAAAGTATGGTAAATAAAAGGTAGTAACAAATAGTATCACCAACGGTAATAAAATAAAAATACCTATTACTCTAAGAGTACCTAAAAATACCTTTAATCTATTGTTATTAGTACTTAAACCCAGGTCACCCCTAAACTCATTATCAGCTAAGATCAAGAATAGTATGAATAAAAGTGATATAATAACATCTAATACCGTTAAAACCGAGAATATAGGTATAACTAAAAGTTTAAAAGGCATTTTCACTCTGCTAACCCAACTATGCCAAGGATATATTGTTAAATCATTCATTTTATCTATTTAATGATAATTGTTATTTTTTGATTAATCAATTTAATATTTATCATATATGGACATCAGAAAAATCATATTAGAAGAGGTTGACGAGTTCGATTGGATTAGGGAAATAGACCCAACAAAGGGGTTGCCACGTAACTATGTACCCTCTGTAGGTGATACTCTTATATGTATACCTGGATTTATGACAGAAGAAGAGGTGAGAGCTAGTGGGGCATCTGTTACAAAAAACGATCTTTATGGTGGTGCCGGATACAAACCTGGTAAAATTATCACTGTTAGGGGCATTAAAGAACTTTTTTCCCAAACTGGTGGTAAGGATAGAAACGTTGTTTGGGTTTTAGAAGGACCTTATGGTGTATACGTTGATGCTTTAGCCCCTTACAACGAATAAATTAAACAGATTTGTTATTTTTCAACGTGTTCCCTTGTACTTAAAATTTCTTTTATACGTTTATGATACCAGTTAAGGTATTTATAGTCTCTATGATCTTCAATAAGATCAGTTATTTTTTTACTAAAGTCATAACCACCCTCTTCATAATCATGTGATATTTCTTCAGTAAGATCAAATGGGTGTTGAATATCAAAAGTATCCTTTACTCTTTCATATATAGATGATTTCTGTGCCAAAACAGATTTCTTATACGTTAATAATCTTTTTGTATTTAACCCTTTCAATTCATCCACTGGGACAATAGTTAAACTTCCAATCTTGTATCTCATTTTAATTCTATTTTTTTAATTTCAAAGTCAACACCAAACGGTGTTGTTTTTTTAATACCACCTAATAAAATTTGATTTTCTATCTCACTAACCTGGTGATACCAGCCAAGAACTATATTGTTACGTATGCTACTAAACCATTTAAAGTGAATTTCACCCACACTACCTAACTTAATATCGACAATTTCATATACTATATTAGAGTCACACCACTTTATATGATCACCAACGTTAATTTTATTCATCATTATAAGTTTAATGAAAAAAACTGCCAATATCAATGATATTTATTAATATGAACCTAAAGAGAATCATAAAAGAAATGGATGACTTTGATTGGATTAAAGATATTAAACCCGATCTATTAGGTAAGGTTATTTATTTCCAGCCCATGATAGACGAAAAAGAATATGTTAAATTTTGTAAAGTTATTGAGAATATGGGTGGTGATGAACTTCATTGGACACAATCAAAATTAAGTGATGTCACTCGTTGGAACCCATTTGACGATGGAATGTGTGTATTCTTACACCATATTATTACTGAACATAATGGTAAGTGTTGGTGGGGTGGGGTTGGTAGCTATGAATACGATGATTTAGTGTATGAAGGTTATACTGAGGAAGACATGAAAACGGATTATGATCGTTCATGGGATGATGTTCGAGATTTTGATGACGAATCAAGACCTGTAATTAACGGTAGAGAACTCATAAAAGGTAATATAACCGAATCAGAAGACTTTGATTGGATTAAAGATACCCAACCAAGACCAATGGACCCGTATATCGGTAAAACATTTACGACTAGTAGCCATGATTATACTTATCGTATAGAAGGTTATTATGACGATAAAAAGGTGGAAATAATACTAATTTATGATGGTGGTGGTACTAAGAGTTGGTTTGTAGATGAAAAAAGATGTATCGAACATATAGAGGGTAAAAGACCACCAAAATGGTTTATAGGTACAAGTAATTTAAATGAATCCGATGATTTAGACTGGATTAAGGACCAAAACCCAACCCCATTAGATGGTACAAAATTCGTCGTTGACTATGACGTAAATAATGATCACCCCATAATATACACTATTGAAGATAGGGGTGAGTCTTATGTTATTATTAAATGGAAAAACTTTGATGGGGGTAACCATACCTCCCCATACCATAGGGAGGAAGTTGAGGAATATTTAAATGACGGTTCTTGGGTGATGGTTGGTTAATAATCTATGTCATATCTAATAAGAAACTCTCGTAATGTATCAACAAGTTCGGTCATTAAAACATTTATGTCACATTTTAATTCACCAGTCTCAAACTCAAATTTTTTTGTAAAACCCTTTTTAATCATTTAAATAAATTTTCCTGACACTTTTCGTATAAACGAACTCATTATATGGTCTTGCTTTATAATAGTCCTTACAATACCTTATAACCTCTTCCCTGGTCCCATCTATATAACCCATATAAGCACCATTTAAAAAATCGTCAGAAATTAAATATCTTCTCCACTTATTATCCACAAATTTCATCACAAATACGGCATCGGTTTTATATATTGTGGTAGCAAAATAATAAGGTTTTAAATCATTCATTTTATACCAAAATAAGAAAAAAATAGGAAAGGGGGTAGGGGGTTTTATGTTTAACCATTATTTTTTTCCCAGTACACACATTAAACCATATTTATATACGTGAGAAATTGTATCAAAAATATACTACATGAATCAGATGATCTAGACTGGATAAGAAACACTGGTGGGATAGAAGTTGTTAAACAACAAATAGAAGATTATCACTCAGTAGGAAAATTTAAGTTATTATACTTTTATCCAGCAATATCACTAGAATTAGCTGAAAAAACTGTTTTCCTACAACTAAAAAAAATATATCCTACATATCGAATAGAAGCACCAAGGTTCGGTGTTATAGATCACATAGAAATATATGGTAGCAATAATATTCTATGTGGTAATGTAGAGTATTTAGATCATAAATCAGAATCAGAATATGTTAAAGAACTGTATAGTTATTATGAAGATAATAAATCGTTAAACCCCATTAATGGGTGGGATTTATTTCAATTAAGTAAACCCAATATAAATGAATCAGATGATCTAGATTGGATAAAAAATACTAGCCCTATTCTTATAAAAAGAAACACACCAATGAAAATTAATCTATGCGATGACGATAATTTTCACTATCAAGATGTGACCAATAAAATGATAGAACTTTATCCCACTTATGCAGATCAAATAGATAATTTTATGTCAGGGGTTTTTAAAAGTAGTTCACCAAGAGGTGGTCCAGTTTTTTATCTAGAAGGGCCAACCTGGAGAGAAAGACGTGATAATGGTCATGCTGTTTTTAAGTTCCTAGATTGGGATATGTGTCAAGATGCTGATGAATCCAATGACTATGAATATATTTTAGATTACCATGAATTTATGAATGTATCATTTGTAGATGAACCCATAAATGAATCAGATGATTTCGACTGGATTAGAGATGTCGAAGCACCAATAGGTGATGTGGATTATGTTGACAACTTTGTTTTTGGTGCTAATGTTGTTAGAGGAAAAGATTGGATACATAATGACACCCAAGATAATTATGGTAGAAGTGTAGGTAGATTATTGAACCTAGTAGAATTAGAATCAGAAATAAATTATCATTCGTTAATGAGAGATTCATTTAAAGAGGTTAGTGGTGATGTGTGGGTACCTGTAGGATGGGATAATGGACATGTAAATTTATATAGAGCCGGACCAAATAACTATGATCTAGAATATTATGTACAACCCATAAATGAATCTATAGAGTTAGACTGGATTAGAGATGAGGACCCTCTGAGTTTAATTTTTAATGGATATATTTTTATCGATAATGATACTGATGACCCATACCTATTAGATATACAATCTTTAATGAATAGTTATGGTTATAAGTGGCATGGTGACAAATACCCAAAAACATATAACCCAAAATTAGAGGGTGATGAGACAGAACATTTTTTTGCCATATCCACAGAAGATAGTCGTGATAGTGGAATATATCAATTAGGGTTTTATGACGAACAAGATAGTCGTTATTATATCGAGGAAAAAGTTGACGCAATAAAAAAAGGTAAATACTATAAAGCGTCCCACATACGTAAATTAATAGATAAAAAATCCATTAATGAGTCCGATGAATTGGACTGGATTAAAGATGAGTCACCAAAATCAGTATTAGATAAAATCTTCAGTGGAAATAATAACCTTTTTATAGAAAATGATATAGAGGATGACCACATGATGGAAATACAAAAAATAATGGAACCTTATGGATATGAATGGAATGGTGGTGGAATACCATGGAAACCATCACCCCACATTAGATTTACAGCAGTTGTAACTGATAGAAATAAAATAATATGGTACTATGGGAGTAAAGGTTATGAAGGTGATAAAGAAGAGGCTATGAAATCACCCAACCCTTATTATTATACCGCATCATATATAATGGGACTAATTAACAGTTATAAGTAATAACACCTTGCGACCCCACTATTCGACCCAACCTTTCTAATAAAAACATCCAGATCATCTTCAATGATATCTTTAATATTAACATAATAAATAACATTACCTAATTTACCTGTCTTAAAATTTAATATCCTATCTCTTTTATAAACCATAACTACAATATAAAAATGCCGGAAGGGGGGTAGGGGGGTTCACGTTTAGCCGCCAATTTTTTTATAATCCACATTTAATTTAGGAATAAACATCCCTACGCCTTTCTTGTTTAGCAAAACCTTCAATCTGAGACTCAGTTATATTCTCAATCCACTCATAGAAATAATGGTGATACTTTTTATGGTTATCCATTCTCCATCGATACTCCAACCATTCCCTCAATTCTTTTGTCATAACTCCAAAGATTTAACCCATTTAGGTATTCTTAATAAACAGTCTCTTTTAACGATTATAAGATTACCTGATTCAATACGTTCATTCAACTGTTTTAGACTACCTGCCCATGCATCAGGAAATGGTGCCTGACCCCATAAAATATCTTGTCTGATTTCCATTCCTCCAATACGGAACTTAGGAGGCCTAGAAGTATCTATTGCAAGAACAGTATAAGTCATACTATCATCATAATTCCACTTAACCTTATCACCAACTCTTAGACCCATAACAATTTCTTTACCATAAAACTAGGTTTCAACTCTTTTCCATAACGTTTAAAGGAAATCCGTCCACTAGCAATTTCTGAAACTAGGTAACTACGACTGTAAGTAATGTATGTTCCTTCAGTGGATACCATATAAACCCACCTATCACCACAATATTCGTATGTGTAAATAATCTTACAATCAGGGTGGTCTATTCCATAATGAAACTGCAATATGTCATCCTTCTTAAACATCATTCAAAAACAAATTTAGGACAAGAAAATTTATTACCATAAGAAAATTCAATATCCATATCATGATAGATATTGTTACGTCCATTATCCCATTTAACACTTATATATAAAATACCTCTTTCATGTTGCAATTCAGGGTTTCCAATAATTCCAGTTATTACACCATCAATACCTGGTGGATTTGCCTTATCATAAAACCTTTTATTCAAAAACCTATTACCCCTTTTAATACGAACCCTATCTCCTATATTATATTTCTTCATTCAAAAACAAAATCAATAAAACCAAACTTGTTAGACTTACGACTATAAATAAGGTCTGTATGATGATAGTAATTGTCTCCACCATTATCCCACCTAACCATAATATATAAGTTATATACATTATACAAATAACCCCTATCGATAATCCCCGTAATGGTACCTTCAACACCAATAGGATTATTATCATCACCAAGGTAATAACGACTGTTCTCACAAATAAAAACCCTATCCCCTAATTTATATCTCATTTTAACCAAACTTTCTTTTTTAACTTAGGACAAGGCGTTAACTTCTTTACCAAAAAACACTCAAAGTAAATATCCATCTTCATCTGAGTTATAGGACCAGGTAACATACCATAAACCTTAAAATAACAAACCTCATAGTTTGTATATTTCCTAACTCTAGCGACATACACCGCCAAATCCTTTTCCTTTGTTATATAAGAACGACATCCCATATGTTAATAATAAGAAAAAAAATCGAAGGGGGGTAGGGGGGTCAACGTTAAGCCGCCAATTTTTTTATAATCCACATAATTTAGCATATTTATATATGTGAGAAATTTAATCAAAACCATATTACAGGAGTCAGAATTCGAATGGATAAGGAAACCACATAACCTACCGTTAGATATTGCAAAGGAAATGGTAAGACAAACGGAAATCATTCCTGATGCTTTTATGGGTGAACCAATGATTAAAGTTCCGTTTAGTACTTTACAATATAACAAACCTGAAATGTTTAAACAATTATCACGCAAATTCCATAACTATGTAGAATCAACCTACGGTATAACAGAAGTGAAAACCATTAGTAGTATATGGAATATGTGGTTAGCACTGACTAAGGAAAAGATGAAAAATCTTAATCTAAATGAATCTGATGATTTCGAATGGATTCAAGATATAGACCCAACACCACTTAATGGAATTAAATTCCATGTCCATGGAGATACATGGACAACATACACTGTAATAGATAAAGGTAAGGATATAGTTTATGTTACATGGCCGCCTGATAGATACGGTGATGGGATAGGAGTTCCTTACAAAAGAGAAGATGTCGAAGAATATCTAGAAGATGGTTCATGGATTCAAGTTAATAATATTAATGAATCTGATGATTTCGAATGGATTAGGGAACTGAAACCAGGTATAACACTTCAACCAAACACCCTTTATTATTTTGACCCCATTCTAAGAGGAAAGGATGTTATTGATTTTGGTAATAGAATAACCAATAATGAATATATTAAAAATTGGCTTATTAACGGTGACAATTATTTTCTAAATAGAATTAAATACTTTGTTACGTCTGACAATGTAAACGACAAAATGCGTGGTTGGTGTGACGAGACCGATTATCTAGAAGCACATGAAGGCGTATATCCATATACAGAACTTGTTAATGCAAGAGAAGAATTTAGTCTTCATTAACACCCATCAGATTGGGGGGAATTCTTAAACCCCTCTTTAAGTTTTCCATAAAGTACCTAAAATCCTCATCATTAAGACCAACTTCAATATAGTATATTGTTTGACGTAACTTACCCGTTCTAAATTCTAGTCGTCTATTTGTTTTCTTTATATCCATTATCTAAAAATTCCTTTAAATCATCTAACCATATATAATTGTCTTTATCATATATAACATCACTTAACTTTTTCCACCTAAACAAATATTTTCTCTTTTTGTATTTTATCATGGGTGTTCTTCATCTTTATAAATGCCACATATACACGGAACAGAAAACTCTATTGTATGTACAGTATTATCCTTAAGTATAAAATCTAATCTATCTGATGGTTGAAACGGGTTGGGAATCATGGGTCTACCATTCCATAACCACATGCCACCAGTAAGAACATCATCGTCATTCTCGGTTATATAAGCACCCAGTTCTATAGAACATACAATATATCGTATATTATCCTTACTTACTTCTAGAAAACTATCTAACTCTATATAAGGTTCTTTATTCTTTTCTTTAAATTTCTCTATATCCATAAAGTCGCTTTTTTCATAAAAAATTTTTCTGCCGGCATTTTTAAAGGAATACCACCTTTTTAAGTTTCTTTATGGCAAAGGGTCTAACTATCTTATCACCATTTTCATCTAAGGTATATAAAATCCCCCAGTAACGGGTATCCCATCTTTCCTGTGTTGGGGTTTTTACAATTCCATACCGTACAGGGTAAGTGTCTCTATAATATTTTCTAATCGTTCTTTTCATAAAAAATTTTCTGCCCATATTTTTTCGGTTTTTTACAACTTTTATTTTGCAAACGGAACCGACCCCCATATCTGGCAACCCCCCCAGCTAAGCGGGGAGGGGGGATACGCGCATAGGGAGGGGGGCCCCAGCGGGGGGTGACATTATGTCATACCGTCCCTACTCCCTTACAATTATCGTACCATGTTTTATATACTGTCACTATGTCAGAACTCATAGTATCTACGTGCTCTACGTCTGTAGTCACCGAACAATTGATTTAGTTCACTGTCCGCATCAACTCCCATTCTAGTTATGTCTTCAGTCTCTTCCTCTGTGTGTAGTTCCTCGTAGCCTTCGAAGGGACATACAATATGATTGCCCTCAATGAATCTCTCTGAACGTTCAGCATGTATCTCTGCTTCCGTGGGTTCATGTACCCCATACTCTTCCACTAGATACTTCTTCACCACCTCAAGGTCACCCTCGAGCCTGTCCAGCTCCCTGAATATTGTCATCCAATCTTCTCCCATTCTATTATAGTCTATGTTTCTTTACGTTACTCTCTATCATATCATCAATATAACTTGAGCCTGTATCTCTTCTATTGAATTGTCTCTCAAGTACATTGCCAGCTATAACACCATACTGTCCATAACCAAACCTACCCACATCATCACAAGGTCTTCTATTACGTTCCCTCTCTAGTCTATCCCATTCAGCACGTGTTCTCTTACTAGACCTATCATCAATTATATTACTTATTATCCTTGGTATTGCCCACACAAGGGATGGTAGTGCTGATACTAGACATAAGAATATTGGTATTACCCACCATCTATTGCCCTTTGGTTTCTCTTGTGTAATGGTATTCTCAAACCTATCAGCAAACGTTAGGAACCCTCTGACAGGTAGAACCACCAACCAATCTATTACATACATTAGGGCAAACAAACATATCACACCAAATACTATGGGTGATATCATTCTCCATTGCCATTTAATAACCTCATTCTTTCCCTTAGCCAATTTAATTGACCAACCCTTGAAGTCATATGTCTTACCCAACTCCAATTTCATATCGTCTTATGTATTTATATGGTTCCAATGTAAGATGTGCAGCAATTCGTAGGAATTCACTTACAGATAATAGTTCAGAACATAGTGCACCACCACCTTGTATTTGAGCACTACCATAAATAATGTATGGGTAATCATTATAGGTATCTATTGTTTCAACATCAGCCCTATATACATCATAACCCAGGGACTCACAAATATCTTTTACTGTTACCCATTCCTTAAAGTCTTTTGGTTTACACATATGTCCGTCTGTTAGCCCCATTGTAGTTGTTTTATGTTTTTCTCTGGTTTAATATTATGATATCCTGCCCTTAATAGGAACTCTTCCACCGATATGCTCATGTAGTAAAAATCGAGTGTACCATTACGATTGCCTTGTATAATACCATCATATAAAATATATGGATAACCTTTATATGTGTCTTCGTTGTCTCTTCCACGATATACATCATAACCCAGGGACTCACAAATATCTTTTATCCTAATCCACTCCTCAAAATCTTTTGCTTTACATCTATGTCCGTCTCTTAACTCCATTCCAGTTTTTTCTTCATATGGTTAACAACAAATTTATGAGCCAATGTTTTGCCATCATAGTTTAACATAATAACATTCCAGTCTTCTTGTAGATGTCCATCATATAAGGTGTTTTTGTTAATCCACTTAAGTAATATCTCAGGACTAAATCTATCGTAATTATGTGCGAATAGAAATCCGACACAGAATGGATTTTCTACCAAGGTGTCTATCCAAACATGATCACGTTCACTCAATATAAGATTATTCTCCTCAAGTAGTTTTTCCACAACATCAGCAACTGATGACTTGGTGTTGTCATTAAATAAGAATGCGTATGCCTGTTTTTCTTTTATCTTCATTACCTGTAATAATATACGATCAGTTATATTCAAATGTTTTAATTAATTGTTTTGGTCCCAGTGATCTATATCCTGCTTTATGTAAGAAGTCTTCCACAGACAGTTCATTATATCTACCCACACTATCTTGACCCTTGATTCTATTAGCCGATATCTCATGTGGCCAATCAGAATCACTCCAGTTAAATGATGGGTATAGGGTATATAGATGATATTCACAAAGATAATATTGCCTATACTGTGGCACACCCAGTTCATCCAGACATTTGGAAACCCACTTCCATTCATCATAATCTTTTGGGGTGCACTTATCGTTTGCCTTTAACCTATTCATAAGTTAAAGATAAGGATAATTGAGGAAAGGTTCAATTAAAAAATTAGAGAGATTTAATCAGGTTGTATAAGTTAACGTAGTCCTCGTGATCTTCTGTACCTTCTTCCACAGAATCTACACCATCTTTAACGTATTTCAATAACACCTCCTTTGTTACATCATCTCGATATACGATACTACCATAACGACCATTAACCATTATCGAAATTTCATCGGTACTAAAATATGGGACCCCATTGTGATCATAGATATTATCAAATTCATCATCATAACATCTAACATTAATCCTTGGGTTGTCCTTTGTTGCTGCATCAAGTTTTTCAAGTATTGTTGGTTCAATATCTTTTATCCAATCAAAGTTATACTCCATTAAAATATTTTTGATTAATTTACGCATTTAATATAAATATCGTTTTGCCATTAAAAATAAAAGCCGTACCTTAGTATTATGATTGGGACGGACCCGAAGGGCCAACCCTGCCTTAAACTTTCTTTATTTTTAAAAAAAGAGCACCCGCTGCGCTGTGTCCACCACTCCTAGTCTTTGGCCATTGACATAAGTCAAATTTAAAAAAATTAATTTACATATACAAGTAAAATGATTATTTTTATTACATGGATGATAAACTAAAACGGTACTACATATTGGTTGGGGAATGGTATGGTATGACATATGATCAGATAATTAAAACTCCTGCACATATATTCTTTGCCTTGTCCAGACAATTCCTGGTGGAACATGGCAAAGATAGATGGGACGAATATCTTAATGATAACATAGAACCAATGAAGATGATCAAACGCCACAACACTATGACAAAATAATATTTGGTGTGTTACTGAAAAGCGTATAGGTAAATGCATAGTACGAAGAATAATATTCTGTGTATGACATATTGACAGTACATAGTTATGGTATGGGTTTTGTAGGGGGTTAAATTGGGTATGACAATATGTCTAGCTTCGATTTTTGGTATAATTTTTGATTTTTTTAGGTTTGCGTTTGCAAAGGGGTCAGTTCTGGCAGCAATATTTACGCACAATATTACCACCTACATACACCAACTACCACATTATCCCACTCACTACATACGTTAATCCTTGCCTATTGTGCCTAATCCTGGGTAGTCCAAAACACCCCTATTTCCGTTCTCCACACATTAAATAAATTAGTGTACTGTTTTTAAGGGGTTCTAAGAACACTTTAGGTATCTGGCGATACCCTATATGTTATACTGTATGATCGTCCTTGTATGGTCTTTAAAATGGTCTGTGTGCGTGCATAAAAAAACCCCTTATCATTAGGGGTTCAAGGTATTGCGTTGTCTAGTCGTTTCTTATACATACGTGGGTAATATTCCTTTAGTTTA
>JABAOC010000336.1_pt1 | contig 58540 bp, 46 predicted proteins | sample 7062161 | NCBI WGS metagenome assembly JABAOC01 (sample SAMN14538625, study PRJNA623070) | marine sediment metagenome | biome: marine biome [ENVO:00000428]; feature: marine pelagic biome [ENVO:01000023]; material: deep marine sediment [ENVO:00002113] | place: India: Gulf of Khambhat ... | reverse complement strand
TTTCAAATTCCCGTCCACAATTCGGACATTCGTACCTAATGTATTCTTTCCCTGCTTTGTGGCCTTTAAAACTTTTTATACAAGCTCCATGGCAATTCGGACATTTTATGTCTTTTTCAATAATGACACCGTATAAACTGTCTGTGGGGGGTGTGCCCCTCTTCTCAGTGGAAACTTTGCACTCTCGAAAATAAGGTTTATCCTTTCGGTTATGAGATATTATTATCTGCAAGACTTCCCAGCTTAATTTTCCTTCCTGTGCCATTTCGGTAATCTCCTCCAGGGCAGTCCTGTTGTCATAGGGTAAAGACCGAAAAGGTCTTGGTGACAGGAGGGCATCGTAAACATCGCACGCAGCGATAATCTCTACCATCCTGTCTTTTAACGAGATGCCCAAAGGATATCCAGAACCATCTCTCCGTTCATGGTGTTCTTTGGCGACACGTCCTGCAAAACTCCGGCGATCTTGCAGGAAATAGCTCAGAAGCACAAAGCCAGCTAAAGTGTGGTGTTCAAGGATGTTTTTCTCAGCCCGGGTGAGTGGATTGGTCTTTTTTAATATCTGTAAGGGAACACTTATTTTACCAAAGTCATGTATGGTTCCGGCCATCAGCGCTGTCATCCAGTCTTTGGATTTTTCCAGCATATCTCGAGCCAGGTTCATGGACATAGCGAACACGATCAGAGAGTGCCGGTACGTGTAAAAATCTTTCTGTTTATAATAGTCGAGGAATTTCAGGAGGGGTTGTATGAAACAGACGTTCTTTATGAGGGCCAATGTGACTTTTTTGTTTACCTTATTGAAGATTATTGTGTATGGCGGTTTTTGAAGAAAACGGAGGATATCTTGATAAATGGCGCCATACTCCAGAAAGGAATGTTTCGGATAAGATTGGTCCTTGTTGGTTGCGATCAATTCATCCAGAGCCACAGACGTCAGCCGCTTGCCAGCCGGAAGCAGCATTTGGTCTTCTAAAGTGAGAACTGGATATTCGAGCTTAACGGGTTCCACCTCTTTAAATCCTTTGTTCCTCGGTTATACATGGGATCGAATTCTTGCAGAGGGATCAAGTTATGACTGATTCGTAATTCCCTTGTGCAATTAGAATAAATTTGTATTTCTCCATAAAAAACATAAGCCGCAAGGGAATCTGTGTAAAGCATTTTTGTCAAAATGTCTTACTATGTCGTATTATTTCGTATTATGCCTGTTCATCACTGGAAAAATTGTACAATGGGTGAGAGTTGAGATAGGTCAGAATATCACAGTGTATTGATCAAGCCCGAGTCCTTATCAGGACTCATGTCAATTTAATTTTATTTATCTGTTTGCCAATGTGATCCCAGTATTTCGCTTCATCCGTGTTCTTTTTATTAATTTTTAAAGAAGTCGCTTGGATGAAACAAATATCTTCCAAGACTGATAAGATCATTTCAATGCCATGCTCGACGATTAATGCCTGAATAATGTCGTAAATCTGCCCCCGTGTCTTGATGGCCTCTTTGATTATGCTTTCGTTTCCCATCGGTGTTCCCCTCCCACGAGCGAATATTATACACAAAAGTCCGCTTTTGCCAAGGCCTAATGCTTTTCCCTTCTTAGAAGATATGGAAGGGAAAATCCGATAGAATTCCAACACAGGGGAAAGTGCGCAGTGGCGAAATGCGGAACTCTTGAATAACAGAGATTGACAGATTTTAAAACTGCGCAGGACATTATGAATTCGCTTGTTCCTATCGACTCCCTGTAAATGCCTTTTGTCCTTGGTTCCGAGGAGAGATATGTCTCTTTTATCAACTCAAGAACAAGAAAAGGTTCCCACCCCTTTTTTTATTGGATGATGTGTTTGAATCTTTTTTCTTCTCGAAAGTTTTCGAAATTCCTGTCGATATCGATGTATTTATGAATGATGTACTTGGTTTTACTTGTTTTTCCATCTGCAAAGAAATCCTCCAGGTATTTGTATCCCTGTTCTTTTTCTCCTATGCCCATATAGATGGAAGCGGACTTCAATTTGTCATCAAAGTAATCGAATTTCTTTGGAGAGATAACTTTAATTTTTTTCAAGATCCTCTCAACTTCATTGATGTCTTTTTTTTGGGCGGCAATCATCCCAAGATAGAATAGGGCACCGATTTTAAAATCAAAATCATTCCCAGACTTAAGCTGCAGAAATACATCCTGACTTGCATCCAGATCACCCACGTAGTAATAAATCTCTCCCTTTCTGAAGTCTGCCATGAGAGAAGATTCCTCCCCCTGAATCCCGTTACAGACAGCCAAGGCTTTACCATAGTCCTTATTCAGCATCAGAAGCTCCGCATAGACAATGTTGCTCACGCCATAGGGTTGAAGAAAGTAATTTTCTTGGTTGAATTCGAGTGCTTTGTCGAAATCAGATGCATGCCCGGATTCTGCGAAGTTCAGATAGTGACAGTATCCCACTTGTGCATACAGTCGGGAATAGCTTGGGTATTTTTGAATGGCTTCTTGGGCGAGTTTGTAGGCCCTGTTTTTGGTGGGTTCGTTCAGAATGAGATATTTAAGCTGATAAACCTGAATCAGAGTTGAATAGTATTCAGGACATTCTGGGTTGATTGACGCCGCTTTCTCAAGGAGTTCGTCAGCTTTGTGCAGCCATTTCAAATTATTGTCCCAGTTGAAGTTGATATAATTCACATAGCACTGGGCTAATCCGATGTATGCGCGAGTAAAGTTTTCATCTATCTCGATAGCCCGGGAAAAAAGATAAATGGCTAAAGCATTGCTCTCTTTTGTCCACATTCCTTGACAATATTTTCCCTGGTTGTAAAACCTCCAGGGATTGTTATTCTCAGGATTGGCCTTGCTCAGAATCTGGCTTCCCTTTAAATAATTAATAAATGCCGTATAATCCTGTGTTTGCCCGTTTTTGAACGCAAGCGCTTTCATCGGTGTGTTATTTATGTTTAATTTCTCATTGATTTTCAGGTAAATTTCCTCAGGCAGAGAAAAGACATTCTCCAGTTTTTCTTCTGACCTGATTTCCCAGATGATTTTTTCATCTTCAACTCTTTTCAGCTGGACGCAAATCCTCAATTCATCCTCATTTTTTTCCAGTTTTGTTTTCAGAAAATGGCTCACCTTATATTTTTCACTGATATTTTTTAAGGCTTCTTTGGGATTATTGTTGCCCGTGAATTGAGCTGCCGGTATGATTCTGAGATTATTAAGCCTGGAAAGATAACCGGTGATTTCATGACTTAATCCTTCAGGTATGTAGTGCTCGTATTCAGAGAAATTGGAGTGTTCAAAAGGGAGAACGGCAATAGAAAGATTTTCAGGGGCATTGGAGGAGAATTTTCCGTTAGCCACAAATAGGGATACAGAGGCTGCCAGCACAAGAACCAAAGCAGAGACAGAGCCAATTATTGCCCATCTTTTTTTGAGATTATGTTTCCTTTGAATCTTTTCGAGATGTGTCTTGTTTTTCAGCCATTCTTCGATTTCTGATTTATAGGCGAAGACGTTTGAACGGGAAGAGTCTTGGTCGATGCGGTGGATCGGGAGGCCCAGTTCTTTTTCCCACCGTGCGCAGGTTTTAATATCCCGACCCAAGTATTCGGAGATGGCCTTCCAGGAATCAAGGATTTCTTTGTCCATCATTTCTACCCTCTTTGAGAGTCTTTATTATTGTATAAAAAAGAGTATCTTGTTTCAAACAGTTGATTTGACTCAACAGTCGTCATGCTGAAGAATTGCAGGGATGTGACCTGAAGATTAAGGCCACAATTTTGATTGAATGAACCCCAAAAAGAGAGGGAATAAAACGGAAATAAAGGGAATAAAAGGACATTCCTCTCGATTTTGTTGAAAATTTCAGAAAAAAATAGATATTTTCTTATGTAGAACGAAGAAATGGACCAGAGGACCCCCCTCTGGTAAATTTTTACGGGATCGCCTGATACGTTGTGCACCTCAAAGTAAAGGGTGGGATTATCCAGTAAAGATCCTTTTCCCTGTCTGCGAAGGGGGATGATGGGAGCCAAAAAGGACATTTCTTCAATCTGTGGTTTTACGCAGATTGCAGCTCCCTCCTGAACTCTTCTTTTGTGCGCCTTATTATCTTTTGAATCTCGCAGATGTGATTCGGGATTTGACCGATTGGAATTCCGGAGAGAGCGGCGTTAACCGGACAGACCGCACAGGCTTTGTGCTCTTTACAGAGAAAACACTCTGTTCTTGGTGTTTTAAAGTTATCCATTCTCAGGCGAGTGTAATTCGAGGATATCCGGGGATAGACTTTTTTATGGTTTTTCATAAAATTAGCCAGGTCGCCAAAAAAGTAATCCCGGTACTCAGGCGGGTTCTGTCTTTCCCTCAAATGATCGGCGAACAAAAAGCATCCCCAGACTCCTCCATCCGGGTCGATGGCCAGCCTGTCTTGTCCGGCTGCGCAGTGAAAAATTCCTTTTCCCGCGGAATCTCTAAAGTTTACAACGGGAATATGGCCGTATCTTTGGAAGTGGCGATCAAGGATCTTCCTCAGTTCAGTCAGTTCACTTTCCAGTTTCTCGAGAGATGCCTGGCTCCAGGGCTTTGTGGTGGAAATGGAACAGCTGATATCAGAAATTCCGAATTCCAGGATGAATTGGATAGATTTTGAGAGAAAGTCCACCGTCGCGGGCGTAAACACAGAGTTGATTTCCAGGCCGATGTTCGGCTGGTTCAGTAATTTCCGGATAATCGGAACGAGTTTTTTTTTGCTTCCTTTTTTCCTCCCCGCATCCTGGGCAAGACCGTCATAGCTCAGTTCGACAGAGAATTCATGTTTATCGAGGAATTGAATGATCTCATCGGAAAGGAGGCTGCCGTTCGTGGTCAGGGAGTAGCGGGCTTTTTTGTCATGATGTGTGTTTTGAGTTTCAAGAAAAGAGGCGACCTGCTTGATCAGTTCAAACGCGAGAAGCGGCTCCCCGCCGTAAAAATTCAGATAGTAATCCTCAGTCAGATAAGGCAAAAAAAAAGCAGCGCCTTCTCAACCATAGAAAAGTCTGCGTAATTCTGTCCTCTGGGTTTGTAGCAGTACCCGCAGTGGAAGTTGCAGTCGTCCGTTACAATCAGAGTGAGGCTCTGGAATCGCATCCTGAATCGGTGTTCTGTCTTGGCGCAGGAATTACACGATACGGCCGCGATGAATGAAGACTTCGGGCATCATCCACCCGGAGGTATGATGACTTTACTTCCTGGACAGATAATACCGTCGTTCGGCTGAGGCTCTCCTGTTGCCGCTTCCTCCAGGTATGCCACCGCGCCTTCTGCCTGAGTCTTCAGGTCGCCTTCGGGCAAAGCCTTGACAGCTTCCCGCAGGACTTCCAGGCATTTCATCACGTTGGGAGTCACGTCGATTTTTTCGCTCATGGTTGTTAGGGCCCTCCGTTTATTGAATTATTTGTAAAAACCTCTCCTCTTCTCTGCAGTTGTCGAAATTCCTGTCCATCTCGAGATATTGAAGATGGATGTAGCGGGTTTTATCCGTTGTTTTCTTTTTGAAAAAAGCTTCAAGGTGGGAGTATCCCCGCTCTTTTTTTCCCAGGCCCATGTAGATGGAGGACAATTTGAATTCATAATCTACAAATTTAATTTCTTTGGGAGCTACGACTGATAGTTTTTGAATTATTCGTTCAGCTTCCTCCGCGTCTCCTCTCCGGGCAGCGATCATGCCCAGGAACAGCAGGCAGTCCACCTGAATATCCAGCGGACCATCGATGTTTTGAAATATTTCCTCACTCTTATTCAAATCACCCATGTAGTAATAAATCTCACCTTTATAAAAGTCAGCCAGCAGGGAAGCCTCGCCTCCCTGAATTCCCTCGCACACGATTAAGGCCGTGTTAAAGTCTCGGTTCAGCATCAGAAGTTCGGCATACCGGATGTTTTTGATATGATACGGGCGGAGGAAATAGCTCTCCTGATTGAGCTCGAGGGCCTTGGTGAAGTCTTGTTCGTTTCCGTGTTCTCCGAATCGGAGATAGTGGCAGAACCCAAGCAGTGCGCGCAGTAACGGGCTTCCAGGATATTTTTGGACTGCCTGTTGAGCGGATTCGAGAGCCTTTTCTTTTGTATCCTCATCAAAGCAGAGATATTGAAGCAACCAGACTTGAATGGAGGCGGAGTAATATTCACAGGATTCTGGATTTATTTCTTCGGCCTTTTTGAGGAGCTCCTCGGCTTTGTCCAGCCATTCCCTGTCATAATCCCAGTTGAAATTGAGATAATTGGCGTAACACCGGGCTAAGCCGATGTAGGCTTTGGCAAAATTCTCGTCGAGTTCGATAGCTTGAGAGAAAAAATGGATGGCCCAGTCGTTGCTCTCTTTGGTCCATTTTTCCTGATAGTATTTTCCCTGGATATAGAGCTTCCAGGGATCTTTATTTTCTGAATTCGAACTGTTTAAAATGTGGTTGCCCTTGAGATAATTATCATAGGCCGCGTAATCCTGTATTTTCCGACTGTTGAAGGGATTACTCGGTATGGCTTCATCATTGGCACCAAACTTTTTATGGAGCTTCAGGCAAATATCATCCAACACCGAGAACATACTTTCGAGTCGGCCATCCGACTCCAGATTCCAGATGACTTTGTCATCTTCTCTCCTCACAAGCTGGGTGCTTATCTTTATTGATTGATTGTCTTTTTCAATTTGTGTTTTTAAAAAATGGTTGACGTGAAATTTTTCGAGGATGTCGTTCAGGTTTGAACGGGGCGTGTCTTCACTTTTCAATAAAGTTGAATTAATGATTTTGAGGTTGTCCAATCTGAAGAGATTGTCGTTTATCGCTTTCCCGATTCCCTCGGGGATGTACTGTTCATATTCCGTGAAATTGATGTTTTCATATGGAAGAACAGCGATCGAGAGATTTTCAGGATTAAAGGATGAAAAATTTCCGTTCGCAATAAACAAAGCTGCAAAAACAGCTACCAACAGAACCACAGCCGATGCCAGGCCGACTTTGGCCCCCCTCTTTTCAATAAAGGGTTTTTTCTGAATTTCTTTATGATTGGCCTTTTCTTTCAACCATTCGTCAATTTCTGATTTGTAAGCAAAAACCTTTGAGCGGGAAGAATCCTTGTCGAAACGGTAGATGGGCAGTCCCAGCTCCTTTTCCCACCGGGCACAGGTGCGTATGTCTCTATCCAGATATGCAGAGATGTCCTTCCAGGAATCCAGGATTTCTTCGTTCCTCATTCCGGCCCTCTTTTGGGCTTTTATTTATTTTACATGAAGGAAATCTTATTTCAATCGAATTATTCGGGATGACTGTCAAGGTTCAGGAAATTAAAAATTGGAAATCTCCGTTTGACGGCTTCTTTTCTGTCATTTTAAGTCCGGCAAATTCCCAAAACAACAGGAAAAATAGGACATAATCGGGAAAAGTCGGACATTTTCATCGATTGTATTGATATTTGCGGCACAGAAAACTTATTTTTTCTGTGAGGGAGTGGAATAATGTTCTGTCATCTGGAATGGTTCAAATGTTTCGGAGACAAGTGGTGTAACTTGTATGAAATTGATTTAGATCACAGTCATTTTGATGGAAGAACAGGAGTTTACGTCATTTGGTATGGTGAAAAGAAACCGACTGTGTTGAGAGTGGGGCAGGGATTCTTGCGTGATCGTTTAAATGAAGAGAGAAAAGATCATATTATAGCCGCCTACCGTCATAATGGACTTTTTGTCACCTGGGCCAAAGTTATGGAATATGATTGCGCTAGCGTTGAAAGGTATCTTGGAGACGTTCTTAAACCTGTAGCCGGAAACATATTACCGGATGTGCGTCCGATCAGAGTGAATTTGCCTTGGGAAGAAAGTGGTGTGCACGTAAAAAAATAAGATTGTCTTCTGTGTAATTTTCTGGATTGTTCGATTAAAACCGGATCGGGAGGCGCTGAGAAGAAATAATCCGGGCGCCTTATTTCCTTCTCAGCTCGAAGAGGAAGACGCAAACCGAAGAAGAGGGACGTTCACTATCCTGCCTAAAATAATCCTTTAGATTTTTCAAATCAAAATCAATAATCTGCTATATTCATTTTAGAGTCGTCCTTTAAAATTATAGAGAGGCGTATCCAGGAACATTCTGAATTAAAGGGAAATGTGTCAAATTGAAAACTCATAAAGATAATTGGAGGAAATGGAAATAAAAAAAATCTTGACAAGTGACGAGTGTTTTCTGGTATAATAAAGTAAATTAAAATAAATAAAAGTATAAAAAGGAAAATGAGGACGATTTGGCTTGGGAGTAAGATTATCAATCAGTATTCTCTCCGGGACCTCCAGGAAAAGCTTCAGGTTAGCAAGGTGACCGCCTTGAAGCTCGTAGGCTCGGGCCGGATCAAAGCCCAGAAAATCGGCCGGCAGTGGTGGATCAACGAAGAGGATTTGATAGGCTTTCTGGAGGGTAAAGCAGCAGATTAAGGGAATCTGAGTCTCAGAAAAAAAAGATAAAGAGTCGAGCTATCGATGTGCTTCCTCCACATTAAATTCTCTCTCAACAGGGCTTTTCGAGCGAATACGAAGAATATAGAGCTGAACAAGGACACCAGGATTGTCCTTTTCAGCGACCTTCACAGGGGTGTCGGCGACTGGGCAGATGATTTCATGCACAATTCTCTTGTGTTCTCGAGCGCTCTCCATCATTACTTGAGAAGCGGCTTCACCTACATCGAGCTTGGAGACGGAGACGAGCTGTATGAAAACCGGCGGTTGGAGGATCTCGTGCGGGCACATGGAGACATATACTGGTTGCTCAATCAGTTCCATCAAGACAATCGACTGGTTTATATCTGGGGGAACCACAACCTGCAGATGAAAAACAGAAAGTGGCGAATGAAGGCTCTTAGGGAGTCGTGTTCTCATATCCAGGATTTATTTGAAGATCTTGAAGTGCATGAGACAGCTCTGTTGGGGGAGAAGATTTTTCTGTTTCATGGTCATCAGGGAGATGCGATAAACGATATGTTCGCTCCTCTAGGAAGGTTTATGGTGAGGAATTTCTGGAGGCCGCTCCAGACAGGACTCGGGATGAAGGACCCGACAAGTCCAGCACAGAATGTGCGCAAGAGAAATAAAGTGGAAAATGAGATTCTGGAATGGGCACAGCAGAAGAAGATCGTCGCCATTGCGGGCCATACCCATCGGCCGATGTTCTCTTCTTTGAGCAAACAGCAGCGCGAAGCCGGGGGGAAGACGGAACCTTACTATTTTAACTGCGGGAGCGGAGTCCATCCCCGATGCGTCACCTGCCTCGAGATCAAGGATATGAAAATTGAGCTCATCAAATGGCATGTGATATCCGACCCGGATGATGAAAGGCGCTTGAGAGTGAGCCGGAAGCCCATCCAGGGGTGCAGGAAAAAGCTTGAAGAGATCTTTTCTGAACTCTAACATTCAATAAAGTGCGAGAATGAACAGTCGCGGAGCTGAAGGATTCGAAAAGAAGTGGATGTGGGTGCTCACCCTGATTCTCTGGATTCTCGCGGCCTGGCTGCTCTATCCGCTGATCAACCTGGATACCGTCGACATGGAAAACGCAAAGGAATATCTGTACAGGTCTGCTTTTGGTATCGCCCTGATGGTCATTTTCTTCGGAAAAACAATATTAGACCTTCTTTTTCCTCAGGTAACGCTGGGAAAAATGCCTTTGATGAACACGATCTTTCTCATCCTGTATGCGTTTCTCCTGGCAGGCGGGATTATCTTTATGGCTCTGCGCATAATCATGCTGTACTTGAAAAGCCGGGAAAGCGGATTCCTTTTTTAATCCGATCCGCCAGAAAGGTCAGTTGTCCAGAGCCCCCCTGTTGATCCAGTTTTTGATGTTCTGGATATAGACTTCGTCTAAAATCTCTCTTCCCTGGGGCATGAAAGTCCCGATAGTCTGATTGCCTTCGATCTTGATGATCAGATAGCTGTTTGCGGCATCACCGGGAAGCACGCGCATCCTGTTCGGTTCCTGGGTTGAAGGGATGTTCACCAGGTTTTCGTAGGACGGGCCTTCCATCAGAACCAATCCGGCTTGCGCTGTGCTGTGGTGACAACCATAAAGAGAGCAATTGAGTGTGAAAATCGGCTGAATATGATCCCTGAAGGAGGGATTGGAATAGACGACATCCAGGTCCCCCGCAGGCGCTCCTCCGCAGTAGTAAATGGCCAAAACTGCCAACACGATTGCACCGGCCCAGAATATTTTTTTCTTCGTCATCGCGAGATTTCCTGAATCAGGACACTCAAAGCTAAAATATTTCTCGCTCAAAGTCAAACATCAATTTTGTAACGCTCAATGATTCTTTTTTTTCAGAATGAAGACCAAAACTCACCCACCATTTTGGAAGCGGACGAAGCGGAAATGATTCGGAGAGGGATTTTTTCTAAATTAAAATAAAATTAAAATAATCTGAAAATGTTGAATCCGATCCGGAAATCCCCGTCTTTCAGAATCAGATCTCCCCCCGGAAGGAATTGAGGAGAGGTTAAGCCCGTCGTGTTCAGAACGAACACCTGGAACACGTGGCCCCCGACTTTTTTTTCTATTCCTAAAGCCCATCCGTCTGCGCCTGCCCGGTAGCCTGAAAGGACAGGATTCCATTCCCATATGATCGAGAGGTCTTTGAAGAGCATCCATCTTCCCCCTGTGCCCAGGATAAGAGTCCCTTCGGGCGAAGGATCCCAGTGATTGATGTTGGAAGAGTAGGCGGGAACAAGGGCAAACGAGAGCGCATCGTTCAGCTGATAAGACAGAATGGCCTGGATGTTGAATTTCATGTTATCCGAGTCAAAAACATCCCTGTCCGGCTGGGATTCAGTCACCAGGCTTCCCCCTATGTTTAAGGCTCCGGAAAAAGGCATTTTTGATCTTTGTTGCCGCAAGATAACCCATTTCATTGAGAGTTCCACTTCTTTGTACAATTGAGTTCGAGCGAGCGTGAAGCTGAAGTTGTCGCTCAGCCCGTACCCAAGGCTCAGGAGGATCACCGCGGGGCCGTCCAATCCGTAAAAAGTATCGTATCCCTCTGTTGCGGATGGGTAGAAACGATGGGAAACTCTGAAAAGGATCTCTCCTTTTCCGATGGATTGAGTCGTGGGAAGATTTATCAGGTGTGTTCCCCAGAAAGGCGGTTTGCTGAATTTTCGGGTTTCTGGCACATCAGTGGAATCCCCGTTGGGAGGTTGTACGTTTTTTTCAACAGTTTGGATTTGACTCAAACTGAAGATCCAGGCTTGTATTGTCTTTATCTCGCTGTCTTTCAACGGGCTGGAGCCTGCGGGCATGCGTTTTCCGGTTATGGCCTCATCTCCTTTAATTTTCATTAATAGGTAGCTTTTCTCAGGATTTACTGTATTGACCAGTTTCAGCGATGGCATTTCTTGACTGGGAATGTCCAGTAGAGATTTGACGAATTGACTCTTTTCCAGATTCAGGTCCATCGGAGGATAGACTCCCTTGTGACAGCCAGCCACACTGCAGTTCTTTTTAAGAATACGTGCGACACTTTTCTGAAGCCCGTCGCTCGCATCAGAGTCAAATTCCCCCGAGACGTTCGGCTCTTGCAGGCTGAAAGAAAAGAGAAAGAAAGTTCCAAAAAAGAAAAGATAGAAAAATATGCTGATTTTAGACTTCATCTGTTTTGCTCCGAATATCGACTCTCCAGAAGACTAGTTGTTCTTGGCTCCTCTGTTTATCCAGTTTTTGATGTTTTGGATCGAAACGCTGCTCAAGGAGCTCCGGTCCTTGGGCATACGGACTCCCACACTCTGGGTGCCTTCGATTTTCATCACAAGATAGCTGTTGGCAGCATCGCCCGGGAGTACGCGCTTCAAACTCGGGACTTGTGTGGAATTCACGTCTACGATCTCCCCGTAGGCAGAGCCTTGAGAGAGGTTCAATCCTGCCTGTTCAGTACTGTTATGGCAGCCGCCCAGAGCACAATTGTTCGTGAATATGGGCTGGATGTGATTGGCAAAAGAAGGATCGGAGATAACCATCGGAGGCTCCTCCTCATCCGCGTTATTCCCGCCGCAATAAAATGCAGTCAGAGCTCCAAGGAGGATTATTCCTGCCCAGAAGATTTTTTCTTTTTTCACCATTGGTCTCCTTCAACTCATGATCGAGTCATGATCGAGTTTCTGATTTTGATTCTTTTGATAAAATTTTTTTGATGCCCGAGTGAATTTATTTGGAGTTCATTAAGTAGAACCACCTTAATTGTCCACTTGCTTTGAAAAAGCAAAAAAAAATATAATTTATTCTAATACTATAATATCTATAATATTAGTAAAGTATAAATAAGAAGTCAAATATTTTTCTGCTGACTTTCTCTAGGTTGACTTGCTTTGATTTGATTTAAGATAATAAAAACGGAAAATGGCAAATGTTCATGATGTTCCTTTTCTTCGATAACTCCAAAGGGAATAAGCCACAGGTAAACTCAAGACTATGAGGAGCCCAAACTCTCATGCCTGATGTCTATGTCGCCGGAGTGTCTTTAACTCCTTTCGGGAAGGATTTCCGGCCCATCGGAGTGATTATGGCCGATGCCTGCCAGATAGCCCTCCAAAATTCCCGCGGGTACACACTGGATCTTGTCCCGGACTGTTTGGTGATCGGCAGCATGGATCCGATCGGTTTTGCCCGGCAGACCGGGCTGGATTCCCTCGTCGGGATTGAAATGAAGCTGGCCCGGGATACGGAGATCTACCATGTGGAGCTGGGATCGGCCACGGGAGCAGCCGCAGTGGAACTCGGAAAGAGACTGGCCTCCTCCGGCCTCAAGGTTCTGGTCTGTTTTGGCGAAAAAATGAAGGGAAAGCTCAAGAATGAAGAAATTCCGTCTCAGATATCGACTGTGATTGCCGAAGAGGAAAGAGAACGGGGTTTGGGGGAGATGCCCGCGGTCGCAGCCCTTGCGTCTTACGAATACATGGATGCCTACAAGATTTCTGAAAAAGAATTCAGGAACATCTGCTACGAAATGAGTGTTCGAAGCCTCGGGTTCGGGTCTTTCAATCCGTATGCCTATTTTAAAAAACCTGTCACACGCAAGGAATACGAGGATCCCAAGATCAACCGTATTATTGCCAAGCCTCTGACGAAGTTCGACTGCAGCGGTTCTTATAATGGGGCTGGCGCGGTGTATCTTGTGCCGACTCCTACGGATGTTAAACTGACCAGCGTGAAATCCGCCTTTGATAACATCAAGATTGCAGAGCGAAAGACCTTAATCTCGCTTGAAGCGGCTGTGCTGGCCGGGAGGAGGTGTTTCAACGAAGCAGGGTTGAATCCGCACGAGATCGACATCTGCGAGCTTCATGATGCCTTCAAATCCGTTCCGTGGATTGCCGCTGAGGACCTGGCGTTTTCGGAGAGAGGCCAGGGGTACAGGTGTGTCCTCGATGAAGTCAACAAAAAAGGACGAAAGATTTACGTGAACCGTTCCGGGGGATTTTTGGCCCGGACCCACCCGCTGGGAGCTTCTGGAGGCGCGCAGCTTGTGGAGTTGGTCTGGCAGCTCCGGGGGCATGACCAGTACAAGGATATGTTTGAAGACGGGTACAAAAAACTGAATTACGGTCTCTGGTTCAACATGAGCGGATTCGGAAATACGTGCATTGTCGGGATCGTAGAGAGGGCTGATCCGACTCGAGCCCGGGAGGGACTGAACGAAAAGAACCTGCCCCGGCCTATTCCCGACAAAATGTTTGTCTACAGGAAGTTTCCGCGCAAGGACAAGATCATCGCTGCCACCCAGTACAGGTCCCCGGAGGAGGAACAGGTCAACGTGGCCATCATCCAGACTAAGGAGGGGGATTTCAGGATCGGGCTGGCCAAAGACCCGCAGGGATTGAAAAGAGGAAAATACATCAAGTGGATCAAGCCCGAAGAGGGCCCGTACTTCACCCGGGAAGGATATATCAAAGGCAAGCTTTCTGACTTTCTCAAGCTTTTCCGCAGGACAAAGAAAAAAGAATAAAAAGAGCCTTCTTTTTATTGACAGTCCCAGGAAGCGATAACTATAATGGTAAATCCTCAAATTCAGGGAAATTTGTCCATTCGAATGAATGCAAAAAAACGGGAGGCAATCCATGAGTGATATTGTCATTGGCAGTGCTGTCCGGACCGCTGGAGGAAGTTTTGGCGGTTCTTTTAAGAGAGTTTCAGCCGTGGAACTGGGAGCTCTCATATTGAATGAGGCTGTGAAGAGGGGCGGGATTGAGCCCAGTCAAGTGGACGAGGTGGTTTTCGGCACCGGCTGGCAGGCCGGTCTCGGACCGAACATCGGGCGGCTTGCCACGGTCAAAGGAGGACTGCCGCATGAAGTTCCTGCCTTCACCATCAATAAACGATGCGGTTCATCCCTGCGCGGAGTGACTCTGGCCGCACAGATCATCAAAGCCGGAGATGCCGAAGTGGTTCTCGCGGGAGGAGCGGAGAATACAACCCAGGTTCCGTACATCGCGGATAAGGCGAGATGGGGAAACCGCATGGGGGACGGCAAGCTGATCGATATCATGCACAAGGATGGCTTCATGTGCCCCCTGGCCGGGCATCTGATGGGCGTGACCGCAGAAACGCTCGTTGAAAAATACGGCATCAGCCGCGAGGAACAGGACACTTTTGCCACGGAGAGTCAGGATAAAGCGGTGGCAGCCGTAAAAGAAGGCAAATTCAAGGAAGAGGTCCTTCCAGTCGAGGTGACCGTGAAGAAGAAAGAGACCATGATGTTTGATACGGAGGAGATTCCGCGGGAGGGAGTCACGGTCGAGAAGCTGGGCAAACTTCCCCCTGTGTTCAAGAAGGACGGGACGGTCACGGCTGGAAACAGTTGCGCACTCTGCGATGCAGCCGCAGCGGTCCTTGTCATGAAAGAAGATAAGGCGAAGGAGCTGGGTGTCAAGCCTTTAGCCCGGATCGTATCCTATGCTCATGCCGGAGTGGATCCCGCGGTCATGGGGATAGGGCCTGTCCCGGCTGTCAACCAGGCCCTGGAGAAAGCCGGCCTCAAACTGGAGGACATCGACATCATCGAGCTCAACGAGGCTTTTGCAGCTCAGATCCTGGCTGTGGAAAAGGAACTCAAATGGGACCGCGCCAAAGTCAACGTCCACGGAGGCGCCATCGCACTCGGCCATCCGGTGGGCGCCACAGGATCAAAGATATTGACCACACTGATCCACGCGCTGAAAACTCATGATAAAACCATGGGACTGGTCAGCCTGTGTATCGGAGGAGGGCAGGGCGTCGCCATAGTGATCGAGAGGCTTACCTGAAAAGAATGCTTTTGAAATTAATACATACCTGTTTTTCTCTATAAAAATGGAGGGATTTCAATGGAAGTGAAAAAGCCTTTTGTCGTGGGCGCAGGAATCATGGGCGCCGGTGTCGGACAGCTCTGTGCTCAAAAGGGTTATGATGTGACCGTAGTCGATACTTCTGATGAGATAGTCGAGGAGGCCAAAGCCAAGGTCAGCGCCGGATTGAGCAGGCGGATCGAGAAAGGGAAGATCACTCAGGAGGATATGGATTCAGTACTCTCGCACATGAACTGGTCCACTGAACTCGAGCTGGCAAAAGATTCCGATTTTGTCATCGAGGCCATCTTCGAGAAAATCGATGTGAAAAAAGAGGTGTTTCAGAAGCTGGATTCCATCTGTTCTCCAGAGACGATCCTCGCGTCCAACACAACAGCTTTATCTATCAGCGAAATTGCTTCGGCCACTTCGCGGCCGGATAAGGTGATCGGGATGCATTTCTTCAACCCGGCAGTTATCATGAAGCTTGTCGAGGTCATCCGCGGGAATGAAACCTCTGAGGGAACGATCCAGACGACCAAAGAGTTTGCGGAGAAACTGGGGAAGGTTCCTGTTGTCACGGCTAAAGAAGCTCCAGCCGGGATAGTCAGCCGAGTTTTGAGTGGACTCCTGAACGAGGCGACTGCGGTTTATGCGGAAGGGATCGCCTCCGCAGAGGATATCGATGAGGCCATGAAACTCGGGGCTGGACTCCCGATGGGACCTTTAGCCTTGATCGACATGATCGGCCTGGATATCCACTTGGCGAAGATGGAGACTCTGTACGGAAAGCTGAAGGATGAGCGGTATAAACCGCCGGAGATCATCAAGAAGATGGTCGCCGAGGGGAAGCTGGGGAAAAAGTCGGGCGAAGGATTCTATAAATACTAGGGACTGCATACAGAAAAGGCTCAGTGCCTCAAAATACAGAAAGAATCTCTCTCAATCTGGATGCATCGCCTTGACTTGAACAAGAGAAAAGCTATTGTCGAACAGGTAAACGGCGTTCAGTCCTGCTTGACCGATTCTATTGAGGATCCGAATGAATCCATAAATATTCCGTTTAAAAGGAGAAAACCATGGATTTTGATTTGAATGAAGAACAAAAAATGATCCAGGAAACCATCCGAAAATTCGCCAATGAAGAGATTGCCCCGGTGGCGAGTGAAAATGATAAAAAGGCGCATTTCCCTCGGGATATATTCAATAAACTGGCCGAGCTGGGTTTTGCGGGCACTCCCATACCCGAAGAATACGGAGGAGCGGGATTTGATTATATCAGCCATGCGATCGTTGCCGAAGAGATAGGGAGAGTGGACTCTTCGATGCGCGGAACCTATTCGGTCCAGGTGTCCCTGGTCGAGCTTCCCATCTTTAAATTCGCCAGTGAGGAACAGAAGAAAAAATATCTCCCGAAACTGACCAGCGGAGAATGGATCGGCTGTTTCGGTCTGACAGAGCCTGATGCGGGAAGCGACCCGGCCGGCATGAAAGCTACGGCAGTCAAGGATGGGGACCATTACGTGCTCAACGGTCAAAAGACATGGATAACGAATGCGGGCATCGCGGATTTGGCCATCGTCTATGCAAAGACAGACAAAGAGGCCGGCGCCCGGGGGATCACGGCTTTTCTTGTGGAAAAAGGCATGAAAGGTTTTTCGACGCGTGACCTCCATGACAAGTTGGGCCTTCGGGCATCGAACACAGGAGAGATCTTCCTGGAGAACTGCCGCGTTCCCGAAGAAAACATACTCGGTGAGGTGAACAAGGGTTTTAAGGTCGCGATGGGCACTCTGGATTTCGGGCGCTACACAGTGGCGGCCGGTTGTGTCGGTGCCGCCCAAGGGTGCATCGATATTTGCAAGGAATATGCGAAGCAGAGGATCCAATTCGGAAAGCCGATCGGAAGCTTCCAGCTTGTTCAGCAGATGATCGCGGACATGGTCGTCGAGTGCGAAGCCGGACGCCTGCTTGTCTACCGTGCGGGCCATTTGAAAAACAAGGGAGAGCCCAACACGAGGGAAACGTCCATCGCCAAATATTACTGCAGCGAGATGGTCAACCGTGTGACCTACAAAGGCATCCAGATCCACGGAGGTTACGGCTTCTCCGGCGAATACGATGTGGAACGCTTTTACCGCGACGCCCGAATCAACACTCTGTATGAAGGGACTTCCCAGATCCAGCAGCTCATCATCGGAGCCTTCGAACTCGACATCAAAGCCTTCACGTAATGCCAGGAACAAAGTGATGCAACGATCTCAACCATATGTCATTGCGAGCCTGCGCAGCGATCTCACATTCTTGTCATTGCGAGGAGCAACGCGATGTGGCAATCTCATAAGATGGATAGAGTGAATTGAAGGTCGTAGCAAGCCTATACGGCAATCTCACAGGAAGGAGAGGATGTATTTGTTGTCATTGCGAGCCTGCGTGGCAATCTCGTACAGAAATTATGTTTTTCCCTTATTAACTCTTGAAGGAGTGAGTCATGTATAAAACGCTCATTTATGAAAAAAAAGACACTATCGGCATCCTGACGATCAACCGTCCCGATAAAATGAACGTCATATCCAACGAGTTGACTTCTGAATTGCGGAGCCTCATCGGTGAGCTGGAAAAAGACGAGAAGCTGAGAGTTTTGATCATCACCGGAGCCGGGGAAAAAGCGTTTGTGGCCGGCGCGGATATCAAAGAACTTGTGGACCGGGATGCCAAGATCGGCCGACGTGTATCACGTGAAAGACAGGAGGTCTTCTCCCGCATAGAGAATCTGGCTGTGCCGGTCATCGCCGCGGTGAACGGATACGCTTTAGGAGGAGGGTTAGAGCTGGCCCTGGCCTGCAATATCCGAATCTGCTCCGAGAAGGCTCAGTTCGGAGCTCCAGAGGTCAAATTAGGCATTATCCCGGGGGATGGCGGAACTCAGAGGCTGCCGCGGCTTGTCGGATTGGGCCGGGCCATGGAGATGATACTGACCGGAGACTTCATCGATGCCCAGGAGGCTCATAGGATAGGCCTTGTGAATAATGTTTATTCCCCGGGTGAGCTGATGGACAAAGCGATGGAACTGGCGCAGAAGATCGCCTCGAGACCGCCGCTGGCCATCCGGTATGCGAAAGAAGCCGTGAACCGGAGCCAGGAAGGCGATGCGGCTTCGGGATTTTCGCTTGAATCCTACCTTCATGCCCTGACCTGCACCACGGAGGATAAAAAGGAGGGCGTGGCCGCGTTCCTGGAGAAGAGAAAAGGGAAGTTCAAAGGAAAATAAAAGCAAAATATTGAACATGCAACGGGTTGTCAGGATTGACATGTCTTTCATTCTCATTCCCGGCTTTATTCCTGTGTGTTTTCCAGCATAATATTTTAATGAATATTCACGTCCCAATTATCTCAAGGAGGATTGAAATATGTTGAGTCAAAGATTGAGCAGAATTTTAAGACTTTTTTCCATGGCGTTTTTCCTCTTGATAGTAGCCAGTTCTTTTTCTCAGGGCTACGGAGTTTCAGCAGTCCAGGACAGCCAAAAAATTCTTCCCGAGCGTGAACGGGTACAGGTGATGAACGATTGGCTGAAATGGAGGTTGGATAATATCATCCCGATGCTGATGAGGAGAGAAGGGATTGACATGTGGCTCGTGATCAACCGCGAGTACAATGAAGACCCAGTGTACATGAGTCTTGTTCCCGAGCCGACCATGGCCGCCCGTCGAACCTCGATTTTGATTTTCCGTGATCAGGGGGAGAAGCTTGGCGTTCAGAGGCTGTCCGGAGGTTATTACGGAATGAGAGGATGGTATAAAGGCACCTGGATAGATAAAAAAAAGAAACAGTTCGAGAGCCTGGCAGAAGTTATAAAAAAATTGAATCCCAAAAAGATCGGGATAAACGTTTCCTCGACCTGGGCTTTCGGAGACGGGTTGTCCGCAAGCCTCAAGGAGAAGCTGGAAAAAGCTCTCGGAACCGAATACTCGAAACGCCTGGTATCTGCGGAAAACCTGTGTATCGGCTGGCTGGAAACCAGAAGCCCGCAGGAGTTGAGTGTTTACAGGCACATCTGCGGCATTGCTCACGACATCATCGCCGAGTTCTACTCCAACAGAGTCATCACTCCGGATGTCACAACGACTCAGGATGTCGTCTGGTGGATCAGGCAGAAGATCACAAATTTGGGGCTTGAACCCTGGTTCCAGCCTTCGATCTCCATCCAGCGCCACAAAAAGGAAGCCGCCAAATATGAAGGGAGCAGGGGAGTGATCCGCAGAGGAGACCTTCTCCACTGCGATGTTGGGATTGTCTATCTCGGACTCTGCACGGACATGCAGTGGCAGGCGTACGTGTGCAAAATAGGAGAGGAGGACGCGCCCGAGGGTTTGAAAGAAGCTTTAAGGCGGACGAACAGAGTGGGGGATATCTTCAGAGGAGAGTTTAAAACAGGAAGGTCGGGAAATGATATAGTCTGGTCGGCGATGAAAAAGGCCGAGGAGGAAGGTTTGCGGCCGCTGATTTATTCCCATCCACTCGGGTTTCACGGGCATGCGGCCGGACCTCCGATGGATGCCAGGCCTCGCGAGAGAGCTCCGGAGGGCGTTGAACTGCGCGGGAAATATCCTCTCTACCCGAATACCTGTTACGCGATCGAGTACAGCTGCACGACAAGCATCCCGGAATGGGACAACCAGGATGTCCGGATCGGGTTCGAGGAGACCGGGGTGTACACGGAAAAAGGCTGTGCGTTCATCGACGGCCACCAAACGCAGTTTTATTTGATTAAATAAATCCTGAGGAATCAGGGACTTACGTTGGACATTCGATTTAAAGATACACGCAAGCCTCTTGAAGTTCTAATTGGGTTGTCTTTAGAACCTAAAAAAAAGGAGGATTCATGAGAGTAAAAAATTTTCTATCGACATTTATCCTTTTATTATGCCTCATCTTTTTATTTTCCGAAGCATTCGGCAGCGACCAGGAGTCCTTTGACGAAGATTTACTCAAAGTGTTCAAGTACAGGTCTCTCGGACCGGCAAGACAGGGCTCGCGGATTCTGGACGTCATCGTTCCTGAATCCCGGCCGTACACCTTTTTTGTGTCCCTTGCGTCCGGCGGCCTCTGGAAGACGGTCAATAACGGCACCACGTTTGAACCCCTCTTCAAAAATCCGGGGAAGATGCCCATCGGCGATACAGCAGTCGCTCCGTCAAATCCCGACATCATCTGGGTGGGGACCGGAACGGCCGCTTCAGGTCGTATTTCCCTCCTGGGGGACGGAGTCTATAAATCCGTAGACGGCGGAAAGACCTGGAAGCACGTGGGGCTCAAGGAAACGCGTCACATCGGCCGTATCGTCATCCATCCCACAAATCCAGACATCGTCTATGTCGCCGCTCTCGGCTTCCATTTTTCTTTCTCCGAGGAGAGAGGGTTGTACAAGACGACAGACGGCGGCAAAACCTGGACAAAATCCCTCTACATCAGCGAAAAAGTCGGAGTCGTGGAAGTGGCCATGCATCCTCAAAACCCGGACGTTCTCTACGCGGCCTCATATGACAAGTGGCGCAATGCCTGGCATTTCGAAGAAGCGGGGCCAAAGAGCGGGATCTACAAGACAACAGACGCCGGGAAAACCTGGACTAAGCTGACCGCGGGCCTTCCGACCGGAAAGCTTGGCCGTATCGGACTCGATATCTACTTGAGGAATCCGGATATCGTCTACGCCACTATCGATAACTGGAACTCGCGGCCTCCGACTAAGGAAGAGATCGAACAGGCCCGCAGGCGCGGGGCGGAACGCCCTGAACCGCGCATCGGAGGCGAGGTGTACCGTTCGGACGATGCGGGAAAGACGTGGAAAAAGATGAATTCTGAAACAGACAGGATTGGCGGAGGCAAATGGTACGGCCAGATCCGGATCGACCCGAATGACGACAAAGTGATCTACGTCCAGAGCACAGTCCTGTTCAAGTCCACGGATGGCGGGAAAAAATGGACCAGAAACACCGCGCGAAGTGTGCATGTCGATCATCATGCTCTCTGGATCGATCCCAAGAACTCCGACCACATCATACTCGGGAATGACGGAGGCCTGGCGATCACATACGATGGAGGGAAGAATTGGGACCAGTTCGAGAACCTCCCCGGCGCTCAGTTCTATGCGATAGGCGTGGACATGGAAGAGCCGTACAATATCTACGGCGGTACTCAGGATACGGGCTCTGTGAAGATCCCTTCTAACAGTCTCACCGGACAGATCACCCGAGACGACTGGGCCATGGTGGGCGGAGGTGACGGGATGTACAACCAACCCGATCCCAATGACAGCCGCTGGCTCTACAACGAGGCTCAATTCGGCAGCATCCAGAGGGTTGATCAAAAACTCGGGGCGAGAAAAAGCATCCGTCCTCCCCGAAAGGAAGGGGAGCCTCCCCGCCGGTATAACTGGAACTGCCCTATCCGCATTTCTCCGCATAACAGCCAGATCATATATTTCGGGTCGAACGTTCTTCACCGTTCCCTGAACAGAGGGGAAGACTGGCAGGATATCAGCCCCGACCTGACGACGAATGACCCGGAAAAACTTAAGGGGAACATCGAGCACTGCACCATCACCACCATCTCGGAGTCACCGGTGACACCGGGGATCATCTGGGTCGGAACGGATGACGGGAAGATCCAGCTCACACAAAACGGCGGCGGCACATGGACCGACCTCACTCCGAACCTCACGCAGGCCGGCGCGCCTGAAGACTGGTGGGTGAGCCGTGTGTTTGCTTCCCATTTTGAAGACAGTACGGCCTATGCAGTCAAAACCGGATTCCAGAGAGATGACTTCACGCCTCTGCTCTTCAAGACCACGGATTTTGGAAAGACCTGGATTTCTGTGGCCGGTGATTTGCCGGATGAAATCATCTATGTGATTTTCGAGGACAGGAAGAATCCCAACCTGCTTTTTGTCGGGACGGATATAGGTGTTTTCGTGACTCTGGATGGCGGAAAAAAATGGATGAGCATGAAAAATAACATGCCCACGAATCCGATTCACGACCTCCTGATCCATCCTCGAGAAAACGACCTGGTGGTGGGAACGTACGGCTGGGGCATATATGTCACCGATATTTCCCCTCTTCAGGAGCTGAACGAAAAAGTGACGGCTGAGGAGGTCCATCTTTTTAAGGTCGAACCGAAGATCCAGTGGAGGTACACATGGAGAGGGGGACTGTTCGGCAACCGTCACTTCAACGTTCCCAACGAAACATACGGGCTCGCCATCTATTACTACCTGAAGAAGGCTGTGAAAGAAGAGGTGAAAATTGCCATTACCGATCCCTACGGAAAGGAGTTGAACAGCCTGAAAGGGACTCAAAAAGCAGGCCTTCATAAAGTTGTCTGGAATATGCAGCGGAAGCTGACTGAGGAAGAAGTCAAGCAGATTCGGGAGAGAGGAGGAAGAGTCAGCAGCCGGTCCGGACGGCCGGTCCCACCGGGTGAATACGTCGTTATCCTCCAGGTGGGGAAGAAGAAATGGAGTCAGAAAGTGCGGGTTCGACCGATGCCCGATGCAGAGTAATTTTTTTGAAGAAAAAGAAAAAAAGGGGCCAGGCCCCTTTTAAATTCACATCACGATGATGGACCTGAGAGATTCTCCCTTTCTCAACAGGTCAAAAGCTTTGTTAATATCATCGAGTTTGAACCGGTGAGTGATCACGGGCTCCAGCTGAATCTGTTTGAGCCTGATCATCTCGATGATCTTCGGATAATCCACCGGCCGGCATCCCAGCGCGCCGAGAATCTCTATTTCTCTGAACATCAGACGTCCGGCATTCAAAGGGGCCGCTTTGTGAGAATAGCCCACCTGAACATACCGGCCGCCCGGCCTGAGGAGCGTCGGGCCCATCGCGATTGTCTTGGGATTTCCGATGGCTTCGATACAGATGTCCGCACCGCCGCCGGTGAGATCCCGTATTTCTTTCATCATCACTTTATCGTTTTTCTTTGAGGAATTGATAGTGGTCTTGGCTCCCAGCCTTTTGGCCATTTCCAGCTTGCTGTCCACGATATCCACCGCAGTGACTGAACCTCCGGCAGCGGCGGCCATCTGGACGACGTTTATTCCCACACCCCCGCATCCGAGGACAACAACCGAGTCGCCCGGCCTGACCTGAGCTCTATTTTTCACGGCATGGAAGGGAGTGGATATGGCATCAGCAATGATACATGATTCTTCGAGCGGCATTTCATCGGGAAGGTGAATGCAGTCTTTAGCCGGAACCTTGACTAAATCCGCGTACGCTCCGTCGATGTTGTTCCCCAGCATGATCATGTTCAGGCAGATATTCTCGCGGCCGATCCGGCAGTTGTGGCAGTGGCCGCAGGAAAAAACAGGAGGAATGAGCACGTGGTCTCCGGCTTTGAATTCTTTCACCTGAGCCCCGACATCTTGAACGACTCCGGAGGCTTCATGCCCCAGGATCATTGGAGGTTTTTTGAATGTCGGAACACCGTGATCGATATAATGCAAATCCGTGTTGCAGACTCCGCAGGCGGCGACTTTAACCAGTATTTCGTGAAAATATATTTTGGGGTCTTCCACCTCTTTGACTTCCAGAGGTTCGTTAGGTTTATTGAATACGGCGGCTTTCATTGACTCCTCCTTTATCTGTTTTTCCAGACAGGCTTCCTTTTTTCCAGGAAAGCTTTCAATCCTTCATGCGCATCCTCGGATGCCATGAGTTCCTCGATGTAGGTCTTTTCGATTTTATCAAGCGCCTCTAAAAAAGCAGTTTCCAGCCCCAATTGGATCCCTTTCTTGGTGTGTTTTATACCGACGAGGCTCAGTTCAGTCAAAGGCTCGAGAAATTCTGCAAGTTCTGACTCGAAAGAGGCGGATGGGACAACTTTGTTCACAAGGCCAATCCTCTCGGCCTCTCCGGCTTTGAACACTTTCCCCGTGAGAAGGATTTCCGAAGCTTTTTTTATCCCGATAATCCGGGGCAGGACCAAAAGAGCGACTGGTGCTATCGCAGAGAGCTGTATTTCCGGCTGCCCGATCTTCAAGTCGTCTGCGGCGAAGATCAAGTCACAGAACAGGGCGACTTCACAGCCTCCTCCGAGTGTGAGCCCTTTGACGGCCGCCACAGTGACCTGGTCGAGCTGGGACAGGTTGCGGAAGATGTCGTGGAACACATGAAGCATCTCCTCGACTTTGTCTTTGGTGTGCTCTGCTATATCGACACCCGCAGAGAAGGCCTTTTCTCCGGAGCCGGTGAGAACCAGGACTTTGATGTCCGTGTTTCCGGTTAAAGAGCTCAGAGCCGTGTTGATTTCTTTCATCGTGGCAATGTTCAGGATGTTCAGTGGAGGGCGGTTGATAGTCAGGAAAGCCTTGCCGTCTTTGGCTTCAAAAGTAATGTTTTCGAATTTATTTGGATTCATAGTGCGCTTTTGATAAAGTGGTATGAATCAGCTTCACTCTCGAGAATTTTTAGAATAATACATATCACCTGAGCCAGTTTCTGTCAACTCTTAAAAGCAATGGGGTCAGGTCTCAATTTTCCGCTTTTCCTGGATAAAAGATAAGACCATTCGCATAAGAAAGAAAATTTTACATTCACGACCTCAAATGGAAAATTGAGACTTGACCCCTTAAAGGAGTTTCTTGACTTGAAGAGACGATATTGATATTTTGATATTCTTACAAAGGGAAAATTCTTGTTTGTTCCTCGCACAGAGAAAGAATCACGATTATCCATGAGAGGCCTTTCTGTCTTGTTGTGAAGGAGGGAAAATGAGTAAAGAAAAGATTAGCAAAATCAAAAAAATCCAGTCCACCGGACATATGAGGAAAATAATGGCCGATTATTTTTATGAGCTGGACCGCGCAGCCAAGGAAGGCTCGCCGAAAGTGGCGTGGTGCTCCAGTGTCGGACCCGCTGAGCTCCTGTTGAGCCTGGGATTTGTCGTCCATTATCCCGAGAATCACGGGGCTGTTCTGGGCTCCACCCGAAAGGCCATGGATTATATCCCGGTCGCCAACGCTGTCGGCTATTCGCCGGATATCTGTTCCTACCTGACAAGCGATGTCGGGGCCTTCATCAAGAAAGAAACCCCGTTGTCAAGGGCCTATGAGGGGATCGAGGGCCTTCCCAAGCCCGATGTCCTGGTTTTCAACACCAATCAGTGCCGCGATGTCCAGGATTGGTTCGGCTGGTATTCCAGGGAACTGGGCGTCCCGGCGATTGGCATTTCCACCTACAGAAACATCGGAGAGATAAAGGACGAGTATCTCCAGAGCATAGTCAAGCAGATTGAAAATTTAATTCCTACTCTGGAAAAAATCTCTGGTAATAAATTTGACATCGATAAATTCCGGGAAGTGCTTTCCCTCTCCAAGCAATGCACTATCATGTGGAAGAAAGTCCTCGAGGCGAACGCTGCCATTCCAGCTCCGATGAGTTTTTTTGACGGAACGATCCACATGGGGCCCGCAGTCGTTCTCAGAGGATCTCCTCAGGCGGTGGAGTATTACAAAGTGCTGCTCAAGGAGCTCGAGGAGAAAATCGCCGACAAGGATGGTGCTGTGGAGGATGAGAAATTCCGCCTGTACTGGGAAGGCATGCCCATCTGGGGAAAACTGAGAGACCTGGCAGAGTTCTTCATTGATTTGAGGACATCTGTTGTGGCCTCGACTTACTGCAACAGCTGGATTTTTGATTCTTTTGACCCGAAAGACCCGTTCATGAGTATGGCCCGGGCGTATACGGAGATATTCATCGTCCGAAACGAGGAATTCAAGGAAAATTACATCGAGGAGATGGTCAACCACTATAAGATTGACGGGATTCTTTTTCATGACTCCAAGACCTGTCCGAACAACTCGAATAACCGCTACGGGATGCCCGAAAGACTCGAAAAGAAATTGAAGGTTCCTTCAGTCGTCATCAACGGTGACCTGAATGACCTGCGTTGTTATTCGGAGGAACAGGCTAAGACCAACATCGAAGCCTTTATCGAGCAGTTAGAATCGAGATAAATCGGACTTGCCGCTGGAACTTGAGAGCGATCAAAGACATGCGAAGATAAAAGAAGGTGAGTCTCAACTGATCTGAATTTCCTAGGGACAGGTGATATTTTTTAATTGTTTTTGCGAGGAACGATATGACGAAGCAAGTTCGTTCCTGTGTCTTTGCGAGCTAGCGTGGCAATCTCATAGAATGGATGAATAGAGTGAAGTGAAGGTGTGATTGCGAGCTTGCGTGGCAATCTCATAGGGATAGAATGAAATTATCTTTTTCATCAGATTGAAGAGCACAGTAAACAAAGCTTTCTGAAGACCATAAATTAACAATGAACCATTTTGCAGGAATCGATGTCGGTGCCTCCACGACCAAAGCGGTCATCATCGATAATAAAAAGAAGATTCTGGGCCATTCGGTCGTGTATTCCGGCGCGAATTTCAAGGCCGCTGCAGAAAAATCTTTTGCGGACGCGCAGAAGACGGCGGAAAAAAAGGTCCAGGATGAATGCTTCATCGTCTCCACGGGTTACGGGAGGCGGAATGTCACCTTTGCCGGCGATACAAAGACTGAAATCAGCTGTCATGCGAAGGGAAGCTTTTTTCATTTTCCGAAGGCCCACACGTTGATCGACATCGGAGGACAGGACAGCAAGATCATTAAGGTCAATGAATCCGGGAAGAGAACTGGATTCAAGATGAACCGGAAGTGTGCGGCAGGCACCGGAGCCTTCCTCGAGGAGATGGCCAACCGCCTCAAAATCAAGATAGACAGGCTGAATGGTCTGGCGGAAAAATCGAAAAAAGACATAGAGATCGGAAGTTACTGCACGGTGTTCTCGGCCACAGAGATTCTGACGAAGATCAGAGAAGGCGTTGAAGTGAATGACCTGGTCAAAGGAGTGTTTCATTCGGTCATAAAAAGGGCGCTCGAGATGGATCCCTTAGAGGGAGAAATTGTCATGAGCGGGGGAGTCGTGGCACACAATCCCATTTTAGTCTCTATGTTCGAGGAGAGACTCGAAAGAAAAATTTTCGTGCCTCCGCTTCCTCAATTAACAGGCGCTTTTGGAGCGGCCCTGTACGCATTCGAAAAAAAAGGAGGTCAGTATGCTTGATGCATTGTTTAAACCGAGGTCAGTCGCCATCATCGGCGCATCGAATAATCCGCTGAGTATCGGCCATATTGTCATGCAGAACCTTCTTGACCACAATTTCAAAGGTCCCATATATCCGATCAACCCGAAATCCAAGTTCATCAAGAGCTTTAGAGCTTACACGTCAGTGTCGGAGATTCCTGATGAGGTGGATCTGGTGAACATCTCCATCAAGAACACGCTCGTTCCGTACGTCCTTGAAGATTGCGGCAAGAAAGGAGTGAAATTCGCCATCGTCCATACAGCCGGGTTTAAAGAAGTGGGGGAAGAAGGGCTGCAGCTGGAAAGGCAGATCGTCGAGATCGCGCATAAGTACGGGATGCGTATCTACGGCCCGAATTCACAGGGTATTCAGAATTCTGACCCGGCTATATCCGTCTACGCCAATTTCACGTTTGTCCCGATGAGCCCCGGCAATATATCGATTGTGGCGCAGAGCGGCGGAGTCGGAGAGACTCTGAAGCTGCATCTTTACCGGATCGGCAAGGGCATCCGGATGTATTCCAGTTTCGGCAACGAAGCCGATGTCAGCATGAACGAGATTATCGATTATTACGGCCAGGACGAGGAGACAAAAGTCATCATGGTGCACATCGAAACGATGAAAGACCCGGCCGGTTTTCTCGAAGTGGCCAGCCGCGTGACCCCAAAAAAGCCCATTCTCGCCCTGAAGACAGGAAAAACATCCGAAGGGACAAAGGCTGTTGCATCTCACACCGGTTCTCTGATCGAACAGGAGACTATCGCGGACGTGATTTTCAAGAAGAGCGGCGTTCTCCGGTTCGATTCCCAGGAAGACATGATCGATGCGGCCATCGCTTTTTCCAACCAGCCGGTTCCCAAAGGAGACAGGGTGGTCATCGTGACCAACACGGGCGGCCCTGCGATCATCGCCGTGGATGAATGCATTTCCGCCGGATTGAAACTGGCTGAACTGAGCCCGAGGACCGTCACAACCTTGAAAAAGCTGGTGTTCCAGGAGGCGATCGTTTCCAACCCTGTGGACGTCGTGGCTACAGCCGGACCCGAGCAGTACGGCGGCACCGTAGAAGCACTCCTCAAAGACCCGAACATTGATTCGCTTCTGCTGGTATTTGTCACGGCACCGTTTGTCGACTGTGAGGGAATCGCCCGGAAACTCGGGGAACTCGGCCGGTCTTCGCCAAAGCCGATCGTCTGCCAGGTGATGACGATCGAGAAATGGCAGGAGGTCATTCGGTTGATCCGGGAAGGCAATATTCCGGTGTATGATTTTGCAGAGACCGCGGCGCGAGCCCTTTCGGCCATGACTGAATACGGAACGATCACTCAGAAAAAAGAGCCTGTCTACAAAAAATACAAGGTGGAAAAGAAAAAAGCCGGAGAAATTCTCGCGCGCCAGAAGGGAAAAGATAAGTTCCTGCCTCAGGACGTGGTGTTTCAGCTCCTGCAGAGCTACGGGATCCCCGCAGTTAAGACCGTAAAGATCAAAAAAGAGGAGCAGCTCGAGAAAGCCGCCGAGAAGGTCGGATATCCGCTGGTCCTCAAAGTGGATTCTGAAAAGATCGTTCACAAAACAGAAGTCGGGGGCGTTGCGGTTGACCTCAAGGATAAAAAGGAGCTGTTGTCTTCATTCAAGAAAATGGCCCGAAAGTTCGCCAGGTACAAACCGGGCTTCGTTCTTCAGGAATACATGGCTGAGGGACAGGAAGTGATCATGGGCGCTAAAGCGAATCCGGGCCTCGAGCCCACGCTGATGTTCGGCTTGGGTGGGGTTTTTGTCGAGATCCTGAAGGACGTGCAGTTCAGGATGGCACCCATTTCTGAGGAAGATGCCCTGGAGATGATCCAATCCATCAAAGGGTATCCCATCCTGGCCGGAGCGAGAGGAGAGAAGCCTGTGGATGTGGATAAACTCGCAGAGATCCTGATCAAGCTTTCCCAACTGGCTTCCGATTTTCCGGAGATCAACGAAATGGACCTCAATCCTGTGTTTGCCCTGGCGAAAGGCAAGGGAGCCGTTGTTGTCGACGCCCGCCTGAGAATTGTCAGATAGAAGAAGTCCAAAAAGGAGCCAGGCCCCTTTTGTGGTAAGGACTGAAAAGGATTAAGCCGCTTTTAAGAAAATGGGGACGGTCCCCAATTTTGCAATTTTGTGGCGAATGATTAAAAGGATGAGGATCCTTTAAATTACTGAGAAAAGTAAATTTTTAATTATTAAGAAAGATGAATTTGTCATTGCGAGTTTACGCGGCGTTCTTATTGGAATGGATTAAGGGTGTCATTGCGAGCTTGCGTGGCAATCTCGTAGAAAAGAGCTTCATTTTTTGGAGATTCTCAAACTTGTACCCTGTGAGACGTAGAAATCCCAGAATCCTCGCGGTGACATGAGATTCAGCTAGTTTTGGACAACACTCGTTTTTTTAACAATGAATGAGAGAGGAATAAGCAAAAGAGCATGAACTGGATTCCTTTGAGTATTGTCTGTTTTTACATCGTTCTCCTTTACGTTGTCACCTGGGTCACTCGACGGCTGAGCCGGGGCGGGATGATCGCCTATCTTCTGGCTGGCCGGAACCTTCCTTTCTGGGTAGTGGCGCCGCTGCTCGCCGGTTTAGCCGTGGGAGGCGCCTCGACTGTTGGAGTCGCGCAAAACGCCTACACCAACGGCCTGTCCGCAGGCTGGTACAATGCCGCCTGGGCCGTGGGAGCGATCCTTGTTGGGCTGATCGCGGCCAGCCGTTACCGGCAGATGGAAGTCAGCACACTTCCCGAGCTTTTTGAAAGGCATTACAGCGTGTCGGGCCGCGTGATAGGAGTTATCGGCCAGCTCGTGCTGCAGATAGTCATCACATCTCTTCAGTACATCGCAGGCGGTGCGATACTGTCTTCACTCCTTCCGGATGTGTTCACATTCGAGACAGGCATGCTTGTCACCGCAGTCGTTTTCGTGGGCATCACATTGATCGGCGGATTCTGGGCAGCCGGTTTGACAAACATCATCAACGTGATTCTGATTTACATCGGAGTTCTCCTGGGAGCCGTGATCGCCGTGAGCAAGATCGGTGGTTTCGGGGAGATCGCCGCACAGCTTCCTTCCGGCCATTCGGGATTTGGCCTGGGAGGAATCGGTGGATTAGTGATTCTCGGCTGGTTTTTGGTGATGTGCACGATGGCCTTTTCCGTCCAGTCGGTTGTCCAGATCTCTTTTGCGGCTAAAGACTCCTCATCTGCCCGGAAGGGATTCATACTGGGCGGTCTGATCATTTTGCCTGTAGGTTTCATCAGCGCTGTCATCGGAATCGCCGCAACTGTTCTCCCTCTGGAAATCACCTCAACGGCCGAAGCACTGCCTCAGACAGTGTTGAGTTTGAGCCCGATCGTGGCCGGCCTCGTGCTTGCCGGGCTCTGGGCCGCGGATGTGTCAACGGCCTCCGCTCTACTTGTCGGGAGCGCGACTCTGGTTGTGGGGGATTTGATCAAGAGGTTTTTTACTCCTGACCTCAAAGAGAAAGGAGAAAGAATCATCTCTCGGGTCGCGGTGCTGGTTTTGAGCGTTTTCACCTACATTCTGGCTATCTCTGTTGCAGAGGAGATTCTGAATACGCTTTTGATAGGATTGTGCTTGACCACAGCGTATACACTGGTGACGTTGATGACTCTTTTCTGGCCGAAGGTCTGTCGGCGCGGACATGCGGCTTGGACTCTGCTCACCTCCATGTCTGTTCTCGCCCTCTGGGTCATTTTCCCGCAGATTCCGGCCTTTTTTAATAAAATTCACCTTCCGCATCCGATATATATTTGCTGGATAGTGAGTTTGTTGACATTTTTGCTGGTCGCCATTATAGATAAGAGGCGCATTAAATAAACACAGGAAATAATTAGCCTTCCTGATTATTGATTGAAAGGAGGACAAAGTGAGTTTGGACTGGTTAAAAAAAGATAAAGAGATCAAAGACCACGCACTCTGGGGAAAAGAGCATTGGGGAACAGAGCCTCCCTGCACGATGTACGAGAAGAGGCCCATCCTCGATTCTTCAGGGAAAGAGGTCAAAGATCTTTACGCAGCCTGGATCACCCTCAACAATCCGGCCCAGTACAACTCCTACACCACCAAGATGGTCAAAGGAGTGATTGCCGGATTTCAGAGCGCTTCTCTGGACAGGAGTGTGGTCGCCGTGGTTTTTACAGGAGTGGGGGACAGAGCTTTTTGTACGGGCGGAAACACTAAGGAGTACGCTGAATACTATTCGGGAAAGCCCAATGAGTACGGCGAATACATGGACCTGTTCAACGGGATGGTCGATTCCATTTTGATGTGCAAGAAGCCGACCATATGCCGTGTTAACGGGATGAGGATCGCCGGTGGACAGGAGATTGGAATGGCCTGCGACATCGCTGTCTCTGCGGACACAGCCATCTACGGTCAGGCAGGTCCCCGCCATGGCTCGGCCCCGGACGGCGGTTCATCGGACTTTCTTCCGTGGTTCCTGAGCATCGAAGACGCGATCTGGAACTGTGTGTCCTGCGAGCTGTGGAGTGCCTACAAGATGAAAAGACTCGGCCTGATCAGCAAGGTGGTTCCTGTGATCAAACAGGACAAAAAGTTTATCCGCAATCCCAATGTTATCACGGATAAATACGTAGAGGACGGGGAGATCGTGTACGGCGAATTCACCCGAGGAGAAGAGGGGAAGAAGGCGCGAGAGTTTCTCAAGACGGCCACGATCGATTTTGAACCTCTGGATAAGGCTGTCGACGAGATCGTCTGGAAATTCACCAACCTTTTTCCGGGATGCTTGATTAAATCTCTGGACAGTGTGAGAGCGAAGAAAAAGTACTACTGGGATATGGCCAAGAATTACAACCGTCACTGGCTCGCGGTCAACATGATGACTGAAGCCTACCTGGGTTTCCACGCGTTCAACGCCAAAAAGATCACCGGCCAGGATGTGATTGATTTCGTCAAGTACAGACAGTTGATCGCACAGGGGAGGACGGTGGATGAAGCATTCATGGAAGAAGTGATGCCCAAACCCCAAAAGTAATCCGGGAACTTACGCTCAATAAGGCTCTGACTCAACGAGGAGAAGAAAACATGAAAGAGACAGATATGATATTTCATGTTCCGAAAAAGATCAGCGGCGGGGGTGTCGCCCTGATGAAGGAAAAGAAGATGAAAATCGTCTTCCTTTCCGCGACGCGCACGCCTTTCGGCGATGTCGGAGGAGCCTTCAAGGATATTCCTCCGATAGAACTCGGCGCGTATGCGGCCAGAGGAGCCATCAGACAGGCAGGCCTGGAGGGCATGGAAGGAGTCATCGATGAAGCCATTTTCGGCAACGCCCAGCACACGAGCATCGACTCTCATTACGGAGCCCGTCATGTGGCCTTGAGATCAGGATTGAGTTATTTCGCGCCAGGTTTAACCGTCAACCGGATCTGTTTTTCCGGAGGGGAAGCGGTGATCCAGGGAGCCAAACAGCTCCTCCTGGGAGAAAGCGAAGTGGTTCTGGTTGGCGGGTATGAGAGCACGAGCCAGTCTCCGACCATGCAGTTCGCTTCGTCTTATGGTTTTCCTTATATGGCCGGCCCGCAGATATATTTCCTGTTCAAAGATGGATTGAAGGATACTTATATCGATGATGATATGATGGGCACGGCTGAAAACCTGGGCATGCTCTACGGGATTACGCGGAAGGAAGCGGATGAGTTTGCCCTTTCTTCCCAGATGAAGGCGAAGGATGCGATGGAGAAAGGACGGCTGGCCAAAGAGATCACGCCGGTGACGCTCAAAACCAGAAGAGGGGATGTGGTTGTGGCCGAAGATGAACATCCCCGGCCGGAAACAACCCTCGAGACCCTTTCTCGGCTGCATGCGGTTAAGCCCGGAGGAGTCCAGACTGCTGGAAACTCCAGCGGCATTGTGGATGGAGGAGCGGCCGTTATCCTGAGCACGGAGAAAAAGGCCAAGCAGCTGGGAATCGAACCCATAGGAGAGATTGTCTCCTGGGGGACAGCCGCAGTGGATCCCCACTACATGGGAATCGGTCCTGTTCCCTCTTCGATGATCGCCCTGGCCAGAGCGGGCATGACTCTGAAGGACCTGGATTTCATCGAAATCAACGAGGCTTTTGCCGCCCAGTACTTAGCTGTTGAACGGGAAATGAACTTAGACCGGGCCAAAGTCAACGTCAACGGGGGAGCGATTGCCCTCGGTCATCCTTTGGGTGCCACAGGAACAAGGCTGATAACAGCCTGTTTAACTCTCGGTGGAATAGGACTGGCATCCGCCTGCATCGGCGGCGGCCAGGGAGGAGCGGTCATTGTGGAAAGCTACGCCAAGAAGCAGAGGGTATAGGAGGGAAGAGATATGAAAAAGAGCGAAACGCAGCTAAACAAGATGCCCGCAGGTATCACGTGGGATGATGTCGAGGTCCTTGTCATAGGCGCAGGCACGATGGGCGCGAGTATCGTCCAGACATATGCGCAAAGCGGATTCAATTCCGGCTTTTTAGATATCAGCGATGAGATCCTGGAGCGCGCCTTCGAGACCATAGACAGTGAGCTTGAGTCCGCCCAGAAGGGAGGCATCTTCTCTCCCGCCCAAGTTTCGGAGATTAGAGGACGAATCCTGGCGACCACAAGCTATGAAGAGGCCTGTCGAGGAAAAAATCTGAAACTTGTTATCGAGACAGCCACAGAGAACATCAAGATCAAAAAAGAGATTTTCAGGAAGCTGGATAAACTCTGCGCGGCTCACGTCGTCCTGGCATCGAATTCCTCTTCTCTGGATGTCAACATACTGGCAAAGGAGACCAAAAGACCGGATAAGGTCGTCTGGATGCATTATTTTTATCTTCCTCATAAAAACCGGGGCGGAGAGTACGCGGGAATGGATGAGGCCACCCAAAAGAGCATTGGCGTGGCGGCGAGATACATGAAGCTGGCCGGGAAGGTGGCCACTCCGATTCTCAGCAGCCGAAAAGGAGGAGCGGCGGATGTGATATTTGTCTCCCTGCTTCTCGAAGCAGCCAGGATGGTCGACGAAGGATTGGATATCCCGAGCATCGAGGAAGCGGGCAGGAGGGCATTCAACATGCCTGTAGGATTCCTGGGCCTGATGGATGCGACGGGTATTCCACTCGGGATTTACACGATGTATTCCTTTTCTGATTCCTCGAATCCCGATGATCCTCTTTTCAAAGCCTACGGCAATTTTTTCACTCCTCCGGAGAGCTACAAAAGGCTGCTGGACAAATTCCAGAGGGCCAAGGATAAATCCAGCGTGAAATGGGTTGCGGAAAAAGACGCGAAAAAGAAACCCAAAGACTCAAAGCTCGTCGACACTCTCAAGAACAGATTTCTTGCGGTCGGATTCATGACTTCCGTTGAGGTGGTGGAGGCGGGAGTCATCGAGATGGATGAAGTGGACAAACTCTGTCAGAACGCGTTTCTTTGGAGGGAAGGGCCTTTTGCGCTGATGAACAAAATGGGAATCAGCGAGGTGATGCGCATCGTGACCGAAAGAATGGAACTTTCCCACAAGAAAGAAATCAATTTTCCGATCCCGAAACTTTTGATCGAGCAGGCCCAAAAGGGCGAGCCGTGGCCGATCGAGCTGAGTCCTGTCGTCTCCAGCACGGAGATGAACGCGAGTGCGGCCCGGATCATGATTTCCAATCCGAGGTCGGCCAACGCACTGGATTCACGGGTGTTTGAAGACCTGAAAGCGGCTTTCCAACAGGCCAATAAAAATAAAAAGATTCATGCGATTATTTTCGATTCCGCGCCCATAAAGACATTTATTGCTGGAGCCAACGTCCCCGATTTCATCAGGAACGTCAAGCTGGGCCAGTTTAAAGCGATTAAAGAAAACACATCCATGTGGCAGGATGTCCTCTTTCATGAGATGACGGGAGGAGGCAAACCTAAGATTGCGGTCGTGGACGGCGCTGCTTTTGGAGGAGGCGTGGAAGTAGCCCTGGCCTTCGCTTCAGATCCTGACTCAGTGGTGATAGCCACGGAACGGACATCCTACACATTTCCTGAGGTCCGTCTGGGAATTTATCCGGGACTGAGGGGGACCTTGACTCTTCCTCAAGTCATCTATAAAAAGACAAGCGATGCGGAGCTGGCCGTGGCCCTGAGCCGGTACTACATTCTGGCCGGAGGAACCACAACCTCATCACCGAGAATGTTGAAGCACTTGGGTCTGGCTGATTTGCTGGTCCCTGCCCGGAAAAGAGATGATGCGGCAGTGACCTTGGTTAAGGCCATTATCGACAACGGAGGAAAAGCTCTCTCCGGGAAACAGCTTGAGGATTTAAAGATTGAGGAACTTCCATCCGCATTGACTTTTGATGAAAAGGAAGAGCTGCGCGCGATGAAGGATTTTTTCCTGAAGCAGGACCTCATCCCAACCCTTTATGCCTACGGGCGCAGGCTCGCTGAGATCTTTCTTTCCGGTGACAGCAAGACCCATGCGCAGAGAATTGCCCGGCGCGTGGCCAACAACTCCTTCCACGCTGTGTGTGTGTCGGATTGGTTGATCAGCAGAGGCTTCCATGAGTTCCTGAACGGAACCTCGATGGATGAGCTGGCTCAGTGGGAGCTGGAAAATTATCTGGAGCTGACCTTCCAGCACCCGGATGCCCTGGAAGGCCTGACCGCGCTTGTCGAGAGGAGGTTTCCAGAGTTCAACAGAAAGTTTCCGTTTTAACAGGAATTTTCGCATGTCAATATAATAAACAGGAGGATAAAATGGATCTCAAAGGAAAAGTCGCCCTCGTGACCGGAGGAAGCATGGGCATCGGCACGGCTATCTCTCTGGATCTCGCTCAGAATGGGGCGGACGTGGCCCTGACCTTCCGCAAGCATGGTGATGAGGCTAAGGCAATTGTCGAGAAGATCAAAAATATGGGCCGGAAAGCAAAGGAATACCAGGTGGACGTTTCTGACTTCGGTTCGGTCCAGAAGCTTGTCGAAAAGGTCAGGGAAGACTTTGACGGACTGGATATACTCATCAACAACGCAGGAATGAACTGGGACGGTGTTGTCTGGAAAATGACCGAAGAGCAGTGGGATGCGGTCATTAATGTGGATTTGAAGGGAACCTTTAATTTTATCAGAGCCGCGGCTCCGCATTTCAAAGAGCAGAAGGGAGGAAAAATCGTTAACATCACTTCGATCAACGGATTGCGGGGGAAATTCGGCCAGACAAATTATTCTGCGGCTAAAGCCGGCGCCCACGGGCTGACCAAATCCGTTGCCAGAGAAATGGGAAAGTACGGTGTGAATGTCAATGCCGTGGCTCCGGGCATGATCCTGACAGATATGTACAAAGACCTGCCTGAGGAATTCAAGACTAAGGCGGCCGAGGAGACAGTATTTAACAGACTGGGTGAGCCTGAGGATGTGGCCCACCTTGTCACTTATCTGGTTTCCGAGAGAGCGCGCCATATCACGGGTGAGATCATAAAGATCGACGGCGGGCAGTATATTTAATTTGAAGAAGAGAAGAAGGAGGGAAAATAATGGAACTCAATGATGTCGTTGTCATAAGTGGAGCCAGGACTCCGATGGGGCGGTTCGGGGGCACTTTAAAGGATATCGCCGCCTATGATTTGGGAGCGGTGGCCATAGCCGAAGCCCTCAAAAGAGCCAATCTGAAGGGAGAAGATATTAACGATGTGATTCTGGGAAGCTGCCGTCAGGCCGGGAACGGGCCCAATCCTTCCCGGACCGCCTCTATCCGCGGAGGAATACCCGATACGGTCCCGACTATCACTTTGAATATGGCCTGCCCCTCGGGCATGAGAGCTCTCGCCATGGCCGCTCAAGCCATCCAGCTTGGAGAGTCCGAAATCGTGATGGTGGGAGGATTCGACAGTATGAGCACGATTCCCTATTTGCTCAAAGATGCCCGGTGGAAGGGTTTCAAAATGGGAAATAAAGTTCTTTTAGACGGTTGGAGCGATTCTATCGATCCTGTGTGCGACATGGGAATGGGACAGACCGCTGAGAATTTAGTCGACAAATACAAATTGACGCGGGAAGATATGGATGAGTTTGCACTCTCCAGCCATCAGAAAGCGGCCAAAGCTCAGGATGAAGGTTGGTTTGATGAGGAGATAGTTCCTGTGGAGGTCCCGCAGAGAAAAGGAGACCCGATCATTTTTGACAAGGATGAGACGATTCGCCGGGACAGCACTCTGGAGAAATTGGGAAAGCTCCCGACGGTTTTTAAAAAGGACGGGAAGATCACGGCTGGAAACGCCTGCGGAATGTCCGACGGAGCTGTGGCGATGGTCGTGACGTCTCGCGCCAAGGCCAAGAAACTGGGAGCCAAGCCTCTCTTTTCTCTCTTGTCCTATTCTCAAACGGCCGTGGAACCCAGTCTGATGGGAGACGGACCCGGTGTGGCGATTCCCCTGGCCCTGAAGAAGGCCAACATGAAATTGGATGACGTCGATTTCATCGAAGTCAACGAGGCTTTTGCGGCTCAAATCCTGTCGAACGAGAAAGTCCTCAAATGGAATCGGGATAAACTGAATGTTCATGGAGGAGCGATCGCTTTGGGTCATCCCACAGGAATCAGCGGAGCCCGGATCATACTCACTCTGTATCATGTGTTGAGAATCAACGACGGAAAAATCGGCCTGGCTGGGATCTGTGGCGGTGGTGGAGTGAGCATGGCCACAGTCATCAAAAAAGAGAATTAGTTTTTTATTCCCATAATAAGGACAGGGATGTTTGGATGATTCTTTCTGAAATCAGGTTTCACTCGCCCCGGACTGTATCCGAAGCCATCCAGCTTCTGTCAGACCTCCAGGATGCCAGAATAATGGCTGGAGGAACTGACCTGCTTGTCGACCTCAAGAAGGATTTAGTCAGAGTCAGAGAAGTCATATCTCTTCAAAATATCGAGGAACTCAAGGGCATCGAGAAGAATGGAGAGAGGATTCGTATCGGTGCCGCAGCATCTCCGCAGGATATCCAGTCGAGTCCACTGATTAAAAAGTATTTCCCGGCGCTCGCGTATGCCGCAGGCGCGATGGCCTCTCCCCAGGTCCGGGCTCTGGCCACGATCGGCGGGAACATCACGAGCGCCGTGCCCTCGGCTGACCTGCCTCCGACACTGATTGTGGCGGATGCATCAATCGAGCTCCGCTGTGTCAAATCTTCGCGTGAAATCCCCCTCTCTACATTCTTTACAGGGCCGAGAGAAACGGTCTGTCGGACAGAAGAGTTGCTTACGTCGGTTTTTCTTCCTATGCCGCCGCGCGACACCGGGATATCTTACATGAGGTTCACGCTCAGGGAGGCCAACGCCCTGGCCGTGGCGTCTGTCGCCTCCCGGCTGACCCTGAAAAGAGGAAAAATTGAAAATGCAGCCGTTGTGCTCGGAGCTGTCGCACCCACTCCTGTTGTGGCATATAAAACCTCAAAATTTCTCCAGACAAAAACTCCTTCTGCAAAGGTTTTTGAAGAAGCGGCCGTCATCGCAAAAGAAGAAGGGAAGCCCATCTCCGATATCCGCGGATCTGCCTGGCACAGGAAGGAACTGGTTCAGGTGTTGACACGCCGGAGCTTAACCGAAGCATTCGAGCGAGCTTGCGGAAAATCTCTGAAAAAAAAGTAGATCCCATGGGACAGAATAAGACAACAGATCGAGTTATTGTCCTCAGGGTTAACGGGGAAGAGCATTCTATCGCGGTCAAAAACGGGGACACGCTTCTGGATGCCCTCAGGGAAAAGCTTCGACTGACAGGGACCAAAAAAGGGTGCAACCTGGGAGTATGCGGAGCGTGCACGGTGCTTATTGATGGGGAACCGAAAAACAGCTGTTTAGTCCTGGCTGCCTCCTGTGAAGGAGCGGACATCACCACAATCGAGGGAATAGCCAGGGATGGCGCCCTCCATCCTCTCCAACGGGCCTTTATCAACCACGGAGCAATCCAGTGCGGTTTCTGCACTCCCGGAATGGTCATGAGCGCTATGGCACTGATCAGCCGAAATCCTGATCCTACGGATGAAGATATCAAGAAAGCTCTCTCCGGAAACCTCTGCCGCTGCACGGGCTACACGCGGATTCTGGAAGCGGTCAAGAATTGGAAGAAGTACAGGAGGATAAAAGAGCCTGTTCCCTCTTCCTATGACTTGGATAAATTCAAGACCGTAGGACGGAGCCTTCCGCGAGTGGATGCCGCGGAGAAAGCCACCGGATGGGCCAAATACACGGCTGATCTTTATTTCGAGAACATGCTCTACGGGAAAATCCTTCATTCTCCCGTGCCTCACGGCCGGATAAAGAAAATTGATACGCGCAGGGCCGAAAAGGTTCCGGGCGTCAAACTGGTCCTGACCGGAAAAGATGTCCCCGATATCACATACGGGGTTTCCCCGGCTCGGTATGATGAATACGTTCTGGCAAAAGAGAGAGTGCGGTATGTGGGCGATGAAGTGGCGGCTGTAATCGCCGTGGATGAGGAAACCGCAGAGAGAGCTCTGAAACTGATAAAGGTCGATTACGAGGAGCTTCCGGCTGTGTTCAACCCGATGGAGGCGATAAAGGAGGGAGCACCGCAGCTTCATGAAAGATTCAAGGATAACATCAACACCGTGGTCGATCATCATTTTGGCGACATCGAGAAGGGATTTTCCGAGGCAGATCACGTGAGAGAGGAGGAATTCATCGGGAACCACGTCTACCAGAACCCGCTCGAGCCTCACGCCTCCGTCTCTTTCTGGGAAAATGACGGGTCCACGCTTGTGCTCTATTCCTCCACGCAGGTGCCGCATTATGTCCACTACATGGTCGCCCGAGTGCTGGATATTCCTCTTGGAAGGATCCGTGTCATCCGCCCGCCGGTGGGAGGGGGATTCGGCTCCAAAGCCGCAACGACGCCGCTGGATCTGATTGCGGCGATCGCCTCAAAGAAGACAGGGAGACCGGTCAAGATGGTCTACAGCCGCGAAGAGATGTTTCTGTTCGGGCGGGGCCGGCACAAACAGCACATGAAGTTCAAGATCGGAGTGAAGAAGGACGGGAGAATCACGGCTGTCCAGAGCCGGATCTACCTCGATGGAGGGGCGTACTCATCGTTCGGCGTCGTCACGGCCTATTATGCCGGCAGCATGATTCCCACTCTTTACCATCTCCCCAATTACAAGTACGAAGGTTTCAGAGTGATGACTAATAAGCCGGCCTGCGGAGCCATGCGCGGCCACGGGACACCTCAGCCCCGTTTTGCCTTCGAGAGTCTTCTGAGCATGATCGCGGATGACCTCGGGATCGACCCGATCGAGATACGGCTCCGGAATGCCATGACTCCACACTCCCGGACATGCAATGACCTGGATGTCAGAAGCTGCGAGTTCAAGGCTACGCTCAAAGACGTCAGGAAGAAATCTGGCTGGAGCCAGAAATACGGAAAGCTTCCTGCAGGCAAGGGAATCGGAATCGGCTGCGGCGGATTTGTATCGGGTGCCGGGTACGCCATCTACAGGGGCCAGGTCCAGCGCCACTCGGAGAAAAAACCAGAGCCGTTCGTGAAGAAGTCTGTGTTTCCCCACGCCAACGCGATTGTCAAGATCAGCGAGGACGGAACAGCCGCGGTCCTGCTCATCCAGGCTGCAGAAATCGGCCAGGGCTCGTCCACCGTTCTCTCGCAAATATGCGCCGAGACTCTGGGGATCAGCCTCCACAGGGTGCGGATTCGCACAGAGGATTCGGATATCAGCCCGCTGGACTTGGGGTCCTACTCGTCCCGGACAACACTTATGGGTGGGAATGCAGTGGTCATGGCCAGCAAGGATGTCCTCAAGAAGTTGTTCGCCACTGTCTCCAGGATGTGGGGCTGTGGTCCCAAGGCATTGAGAGTAGAAAACAACCGGATATTCCATAAAAAAGATAAATCTAAAGTTATGGAGTGGGAAGAAGCCGCGCGGAAATACTTCAATGACCAGGGTCCCCTAATAGGCACGGGATGGTACAAACCTCCGGAAGGACTCGGGGGAGATTATAAAGGCGCAGCCGTGGGAACCAGCCCTGCTTTTTCTTATTCCAGTGCTGTGTGCGAATGCCGTGTTGACCTGGAAACCGGAAAGGTGAGGTTGGAGAAGTTCACCGACTACCATGATTGCGGCACTCCAGTGAATCCTCAGGCCGTCCACGGACAGGTGGAGGGGGCTATCGTGATGGGAGCCGGGGAGACTCTGATGGAGGACGTGCAGTATGACCGGAAGGGGAACATCCTCAATCCCAACCTGCATGATTATCTGCTGATGACTATGCAAGACGCTCCTGAGATCTTCAGCGGGATCGTCGACTCCTACGAGCCTGAAGGGCCCTACGGGGCCAAGGAAGTGGGGGAGGGAGCGACTTTGCCCATCCTGGCTGCTGTCGCCCATGCGATCGCGAACGCGACCGGAGTCTGGATCAAAGAACTCCCGATCACACCAGAGAAAATACTCAAAGCTCTGAAACAAAAGAAATCCTGACCTGAAGAACTTCCGGCCAGCGAGCCATCACTCTTTCCAGAACGTAAATACGAGTGAGTGAAATTCGAGGAACATCCTGCATAAGTATAAATAGGCAAGATGTTTTAGGTGGTCAGTAATGAGGCAATAATAATATTCAATCTAGCGAATTAGATGGTTTTATTGCAAGCAATGTGCGTTTATCCTTTAAGATAAAAGGAATGTGTGAATAGTGTCATTGCGAGCGAAGCGCGGCAATCTCATGAAAAGGAATTAAACCTTTTAACGATTAGAGAGGTCTAACAATTAAAAAACAGGAACAGCACTGGATGAATGAGAGTGAGGTCATTCAAAAATGCCAGCAGCATGATTTGAGTGCATATAAAATGATTTATGACCGATATGAGCAGCCGCTTCTTCACACAGCCCTGAGGGTTCTCGGCCTTCAGCAGGATGCGGAAGACGCTGTCCAGATGACGTTCCTCAAACTTTACCGGGGAATTCGAAACTACAACTACAGCTCAAAATTCAGCACGTATTTATTCCGCATTTTGATGAATGTCTGCTTTGATATCCTCAGAAAAAGAAAGCGAGTCCGCGTCCATCCACTCGAGGACATGAATGCATCCTACCTTTCCAGGCATGAAGAGAAGATGGTCCTCGAAGAGGCGATCCTGGCTCTGCCGGAAAGAATGCGGGCCTGTTTTGTTTTATTTGCAGTCGAAGAATTTAAACAGGATGAGATCGCAGAGATTATGAATATCACTCCGGGTGGAGTGAAGTCCAGCATTTACCACGCCAAAGCGCGGCTTCGTGACAGACTCTCAAACCTTCAAATCAAGGAGAGCCGATGAGCTGCAATAAGTTTAAAAAATATGAGTTCGGAAAGCTTGATGATAGCGAATTTCAGAAACATCTCAAAACATGTGCCTCCTGCCAGGAGCGCGCGAGTCAAGATAAACAGTTGATGTCGCTGGCCAGGGGGCTGAAGAGGACTGTGGAGTCGCCTCAACTCTGGAGTCGAATCGAGGAAAGCTTAAAAACGGAACAACTTAAAGAAATAGAGTCTGGAGTAAAAAAGAATCGCTGGAGCCCGCTCCGGCTTTTACCGGCTTCGGCCGCAATTCTTCTGATAATGAGCATTGGTTTATATTTTTTACTCAAGCCGGAAACCCGCACATCCGGCCTGTTGACTGAATCCGCATTGGTGAAGGTGGAAAAAAAGGAAAGGGATTATGTGGAGGCGATTGAAGAGCTGGAAGAGCGTGTCCTTCCCAAAATGGCGGATATGAACGTGGAATTGATGCGGCTCTATAAAGACAGATTGGAGACCATTGACGATCAGATCGAGCAATGCCGGGAAGCCCTTTCAGAAAATCCGGCCAACGCTCACATTAGGCGCTACATGCTTGCGGCACTCCAGGACAAAAAGGAGACACTCAAAGAATTATTAAAGACGAAGCTCAATAATGGAATAAACATGAACCCATAGAGGATCTGTCATGCGTCCTTATGATCAATTTTGAATCGATGGAGGAATCAATGAGAAAAAAAATGCTGATTTGTTTAGTATTAACATTTTTATCTGTTGTCTTTGTTATCCAGAACCTTGACGCAAGTAAAGACGTTCTGCTCAGGACCGTCAAATCCAAGGTTTTCACTCAAAGCATCGCCTCAGCTTCCGGAAAAACTCTGTATATTGACAGGACACGGGGAGACCTCCACATAACCGGGGGAGAACAGAACGAAATTTCCGTAAAAGCCACAGTTGAAGTGGGGGATACGGACGAGGAGTTTTTAGAGGAATTCTTGGACCGGACAAGGCTGATCCTGGAGCCCTATCGACAGGGCTTTCGGCTTCAGCTGCTCTCTCCAAGAGAGGAAACGGATGAAAAAGATCAGAGCGGTTTTGCCAGATTTCTCAGGAATATTTTCAGAAGCGGGAGCTATCGGTTCTCGCACTCAACTGAAATAGAAATACACATTCCATCCAAACAATCTCTCGATGTTAATAACGCCTACGGAGATATAGACATCAAAGATATCACAGGGACATTAGTCGTTGAGAATCGTTCCGGTGAGGTGAGGATAAACAATTGCGGTGGAGAACTGGGCCTGAAGAACAGCTATGCTCCGGTAGAGATTCATGATTTCAACGGCCCGATTGATATTAAAAACAGCAGTGGATCCGTCGTGCTGAGTCATATCGGCGGAAAGGCAGAGATCCAGAACAGCTATAAATTTGTGGAGTTCGACCAGATAGGAGGGCCGCTCACAGTGAAATCCCACAGCAGTAATGTGGAGGGAAGTGGCGTCAAGGGCGATTGCGATATCACGACTTCGTATAGAGAGATCAAGGTGGGAGGAGTTCAGGGAACTTTAAAGATCAAAGGATCAAGCTGCACGGTTTCGGTTGATAGAGTGGAAAAGGACGCAGAAATCGAGAGCAGCTACAGACCTGTGAGAGTCGTCGATGTGGGGGGTTACCTGAGGTACCGAGGGCAATCCAGCGCGGTGACAGTGATGGATGTTGTCCAAGACGTCTCCATCCGCAGCTCTTATCGAGAGATCACGGTGGATCGTGTCGGGGGATCGTTGGATGTGGACGGTTCATCCTGTCCTGTGACGGCTCGTGATGTTAAAGGAAACACGATCATCCTTTCCTCGTACAAGGATATTCTCGTCGAGAGAGTGGATGGAAAATTGGAAATACGCGCCAATTCAGGCACAGTTACGGTTGACGAAGTGAAGAAAGATGTGTCTATACGTTCGTCTTACAAGCCTATCCAGGTAAATCATGTGGGCGGAGATTTGGAAGTAGATGGAAGCTCCTGCAGCGTGGAAGCTGATGACGTGGCGGGTGATGTGAACATCACAAATTCGTACAAGCATGTCATTCTGAAACGAACATCCGGTTCCATAATCGTCAAAGGCAGCAGCAGTCCTATCGAGGTGACTCAGATCAAAAATTTGCCAAAAGAAGGACAGGTGGAGCTCATCACCACCTATAAGCCTATTTTACTCCATATCCCAAGAAGTGCGAACGTCATTATTTCCGCCTCCACACGGTACGGAAAGATCAATTCAGACTTTCCGGTTTATCTCGATGAGGACGATAAAAATAAAATTCGAGTTGAACTCGGCGAAGGCCAGACGACTGTCAAACTGAAGACAAGCGGGAATATCACCATAAAAAAGGATTAATCTGCAGATTTTGATTAAGACTTCCGTTTACTGACAAAAACCAGCTTCTGGATTTATAAGAATTTCCATTTAGGTTCATAACTCATTCCTGCCTGTTCACCTTAATGTCTATTAAGTGACATTCTCAAATGTGAATATCCCTCCCCAGCCCAAAAAATAACAAATTCGTATCGATAAAGACATTACTCATTAAGTGTTTTCGTATAGATGGAAAAGGTTTCTCCGAATAATGCCAGCTTTTTCTTAATGAATTGATTTCAATTAGGTGAAAAAAATAGGCTCTTGAAATACCTAAATATTCTAGGTATAATACATAGAGAATTTAGGTATTGGAGTTGAAAAATGGTGTCGAAAAACTTAATGGCGGCCTCAACAAAGCCCCTTATCCTGGCCATTCTTGCTCGCGGCGAGATTTACGGGTATCAGATTATCCAGAGTGTCATAGAAATTTCCGGGGGAACCCTGGAATGGTCTGAGGGGATGCTCTACCCTGTCCTTCACCGGCTGGAAAAGGAAAACTTTATCCAATCCCATTGGAAGATGTCCGAAAATGGACGCCGACGAAAATATTACAGGCTCACAGAACTCGGAAAAAAGGAACTGGAGAAAGAAAGAAATCAATGGATGAGTGTCCACAAAGTGCTTTCCAGGATATGGGATCCGCTCCCTGAATTCGATTGAAAGAAAAAGAGAAAAAAATAGGAGCGTCGGATGTTTGATCTCGAAAAAGCGATAAAAGATTGGCGGAAGGCCTTGAATAAAAATGAAGCTCTGGAAGATGGCTACAAGGAAGAGCTGGAGTGCCATCTCAGAGATAAAATCGACTATCTGATTGGCAATGGTTCCTCCGAAGACAAGGCTTTTGAAGAAGCCGTAAAAAAGATCGGGGAACCGGACAGCCTTGGGGCTGAATATTTCAAGACTGACACACGGAGTGCGAGCGGGCGCCCGCCCTGGAAAAAGAGCCGCTGGCTGCCCCCCCTTTTTTCGAATTATTTTAAAATCGGCCTCAGGAAGATCAAACGACAAAGGTTCTATTCCCTCATCAACCTTGCAGGACTGGCTTTAGGGCTTTCCTGCTGTGCAGTGATCATCCTGTATGTCACCAACGAACTTTCCTATGACTCTTTTCACAAGGATGCGGACCGCATTTACCGTATCGCCGTGCACAGGATCAGCGCCATCGGTGAATTTCAGTTTGTGGCCACCCCTGCGCCATTGGGACCGGAGCTCATAAGAAATTATCCTCAGGTGGAACAAGCTGTAAGAGTGGTTCCTCCTTATGAAAATGCAAGCCACGTCCTGGTGGTACGGGGCGTAAAACGGAATTTCGAAGATCGCATATGGTTTGCAGACGAGGATATTTTCGAGCTTTTCCAAATGCCTTTCGTTCAAGGAAATCTTCAAACAGCCCTTATACGTCCCAATACAGTTGTTATCACCGAGAGAATGGCCAAAAAGTATTTTGGAGAAGAAGCGCCTCTCGGGCAAACTCTCCAGATCGAGATCGATTATGATACCGGTATTGTAGAGCTCCAGGATTACGAGGTAACAGGCATCATAAAAAACGCGCCCGCCAACACACATCTGAAATATGACATGTTCCTGTCTATGGAGACAATGAGAAGCAACCTGTCTTCTTTTGAAGAAGATTGGTTCAATCCGAAACCAAAATACACCTACGTGAAACTGGCTCCTGGGACAGCTGTTGCTGATTTTGAAGAGAAGCTCAAACGGATTTCCAGTTTTCTGATTCAGAGATATTCAGAAAAATATAACCGGGAAATGGATTTGTATCGATTATTCCTCCAGCCTGTGACCCGGATCCATATGTATTCCCACCTTATGAGAGAAATCGAGCCTTCTGGCAATTGGTACTACATCTATATTTATTCCATTATCGCTTTTCTGATCTTGCTCATCGGGTGCATGAATTTTATAAATCTGTCTGCCGCTCTTTCCACGACGCGGACCAGGGAGGTCGGACTGCGCAAGGTGGTGGGTGCCCAGCGTCGGCAGCTTGTGTGGCAATTCCTGGGGGAATCATTCCTTATCACCTTTATTTCCTTTATTTTGGCTTTTGGACTGACCTTCCTTCTGCTTATTCCGTTTAATCAGATGGCAGGCACAGAATTGACTTTGGCCGGCCTCACTCAGCCTGTTGTGCTTTTATCCCTGTTGGGCTTGCTTCTTTTTGTCAGCATCGGATCCGGAATCTATCCCGGCTTGATCCTTACTGCATTGAGCCCTGTTTCTGTTCTTCAAGGAAGGTTGGCCTCGACCTCCCGGGGAGCTTTAGTCCAAAAGGTCCTGGTCGTCGGACAGTTCGCTATTTCCATTTTTCTCGTCATCTGTGCTCTTATTGTTTTTAAACAGCTCCAATTCATGAAGGGACGGGCTTTGGGATTTGACCTGGAGCAAAAACTTGTGCTTCGTGTCAAAAGCAATATGGAGCATTTGAGACGGGACTACGAGGCTATCAAAAATGACTTTCTCCAGAATCCTTCGATCACCGGGGCCACGGTGTCCTCCTCTGTTCCGGGAGACAAGGCGGATTCCGGATATTACATGACTCCGAGAATAGAGGATTTCAAGGGCGCTCCATTCATCAAGGTTATCACCATGGATTATGATTTCATATCCGAATACGGAATCAAGATAGTCGCCGGAAGGTCCTTCCAGCGGGGCGCTGGAAATGACGAACGAGAAGCATATCTGATCAACCTGGCTGGAGTTAAAGAGTTAGGATTTTCCTCGCCTGAAGAAGCTCTGGGAAAGAATTTCCAGGCTTCCTATCACAGAATAAATAAGAGAATAATCGGTATCACCGATGATTTCCATTACCGGGGCATGCAGGAGGTTGTCGAACCTCTGGTTATGGATATCGAGAATTCTCTTTTCGAAACCATCACCCTTTCTCTTCGAGTGGAGAACATGAATGATCTCATGCGGTTCATCCGGAGCACATGGAATGAACATTTTCCCGGCGTTCCGTTTGAATATTCCTTCCTGGATGAAAGCTTTGACCGGGAATACCGGTATGAGGAACAGATGGGCCGGATGCTGGGGATCATCACAACCCTGGGTTTCCTAATAGCCTGTCTCGGCCTTTTTGGCCTCGCTTCCTTTGTCGCCCGAAACCGGACCAAAGAGATCGGGATCCGTAAGGTTCTTGGTGCCTCAACGCCGAATATTGTGGCCATGTTGTCAAAGAAGTTCATCTTGCTCGTTCTCATCTCAATCATCATCGCTTCCCCTATTGCCTGGTATTCCATGAACTCATGGCTGCAGGACTTCGCCTACCGGATAAACATGAACCTGTTTGTGTTCTTTGTCGCTGCGGTAGTAGCGCTGGCGATAGCCCTGGCTACAGTCAGCATTCAGGGAATCCGAGCAGCTATGGCGAATCCTGTGAATTCACTGCGCAACGAATAATAAATAACTTTCACTCTATTGATTAAAAAATACCTTTCGTCAGCTCTATACCGTTGGTCTTGATAAGTCAGGCCGGAATAACGACCTAAGTCCAAAAATTAACACATTCGTACGGATAAAAAATACTCATTTCATTCAAAATTTGCTTGACAAGCTATTCTGCTTTTTATACTTTTATGGTAACCAATATCGGATACCGTAAAGCATGGAAAGAAATCTCCAGGCTCAGATTCTCAAAGTTCTCAAAACCTCCCCTTCCGGACTCCAGATGGAGGAACTCGCCGAGAAACTGGGATTAACGCGCCATACAGTTGCCAAATACCTGGAAATTCTCCGGGCTGAAGGAAAGATCCACTACCATAAAGTTGGTCGCACTAAACTCTGGAAGGACATTTATGTGGCGACCAATATAAGACTGCTCACGATGGATGACATTGACGAGATCCTTCGAATCGAGGAGAGGATAGAGAAAGCAAGAAATTTCCGCAGCTCTAAAAGAATGGGATACCTGAAGGAAACGGCCGGGTATCATCTCACGCAGGGCGATCCTTTGATGAGCCTCGGAGCAGAAATCGAGGGAAAACTTGTGGGATTCATTTTCGCCGAAATTAGGCTGTGGGAGTTTGGACGCGGAGAAAAAACAGGATGGATCAAGGTTCTGGGCATTGACCCGGAATACCAGGGAAGGGGAGTGGGCCACAAGCTGGGCGAGACACTGCTCGAACACTTCAAGAGAAAAAAGATAAAGAAAGTCCGGACGTTGGTGGACTGGTTTGAAGGTGATCTCATTTCGTATTTTAAATCATTGGGTTTCGATATTCTCAACATGATTCCTCTGGAAAAGGAGTTGAAAGAATGATGGAAAAGTTCAAGGAGTGGTACGAACAACGCCACGAATACGCTCAGGAATGGAAGAAAAAAACTGGCGGAAAAGTGATCGGCTATTTCTGCACCTACGTTCCTGAAGAGATTCTCTACGCGGCGCATGTGCTTCCGGTCAGAATCCTGGGGAGCCACGAGCCTCAGGATGTGACCGAACCTCACATCTTCGGGATGTACTGTCCTTTCTGCCGCGACTGTCTGGCGCAAGGACTTCAGGGGCGGTACGACTATCTGGATGGAGTCATGATCGCTCAGAGCTGTTTGCACATCCGCCAGGCCTACACGTCCTGGGAGAAGCATATTCCTGTGGATTTCAGCTATTACCTCCCGATGCCGAACAACGTTCAAAGCCAGAGAGCGGTTCCTTATTTGACCGGAGAACTGAAAGTTTTCAAAGAGGCTGTGGAGAAATGGACGGGTAAAGCCATCACGGACGATGATTTAAAAAAGGGCATCGAGGTCATGAACACATCCCGCCAGCTCACGAAAGACCTTTATGAGCTGCGGAAACAAGACAATCCTCCGGTAACAGGGCTCGAGGCCATGTACACGGTGGTTTCCAGCCAGATGGTGGATAAGAATGATTTTAACGCGGCTCTTCAGGCTGTCTTGACGAAACTGCCGCAGCGGCAGGTCGAGAACAGCTCCAAAGTCCGGTTGATGATCCTGGGCAGTGAAGATGATGATACTGAATTTATAGATATGGTGGAATCACTGGATGCGGTTTTTGTCGTGGATGACCACTGCACCGGTAGCCGTTACTTCTGGAATACGGTGAACACCAACGGGAATCTTTTTGAATCCATTGCCGCGCGCTACGTGGAACGGGTGCCCTGTCCGACCAAGGATTGGCCGGAGCGAAGTCGAGTTAAGCATATCAATGCGCTGGCCAAAGACTGGAACGTCCAGGGAGCGATCGTGATTCAGCAGAAGTTCTGCGATCCCCATGAACTCGATATCCCCGCGATCATCGAGAATCTCAAAGGAAGCGGCGTTCCCGCGCAGTTTTTAGAGCTGGACGTCACAGTGCCTGTCGGCCAGTTCAAGACTCGGGTGGAAGCATTTCTCGAAATGCTGCGCGAAGAGGACCTGTATTAAGGAGGAAGGAGATGAGCGCGAAATACAAGACTGAACCTTTAAAATGCTGGAATAAGTCCAAAGAGATTCGGCTAAATTACTACAAGAATTACGCCAATGCCCATGAAAAGGGCGGATTGCGCTGGGCGGGTGGAGCCTGGTCCTTCGATGCCATCCCTTCAGGTTTGGGGGATGATGTGTATCCTCTGACCGGCGAGCCCTATGCGGCCTCAGTCGCCTGGAATAAGGATTTGGCTCTCCGCTGCCATGAGGCTGTGGAAAAGGCCGGATATGCGAGAGATCTCTGCTCCTACATGCGCAACTACTGGGGTTCGATCATCCTGAATGAGTATGCATTCGGCGGTGAATTTCCCAAGCCAGATTTCATCTGGCAGGACCATATCTGCTGCTCTCATGCCAAGTGGTATCAGGTGGCCCGGGATTTGGAGGGCGGTGATATTCCGTATTATGCCCTAGATGTCAGCGTCGGGCCGTATGAAGACCTGACCGAGAACAGACTCGATTACGTGGTCGGCCAGATGCATGACGGGATCGAATGGCTGGAGAAAGTCACGGGGAGAACGTATGACGATGAGAAGCTTATCCAGGCTGTCACCAATCACTGCCGTTCGGAAAGCCTCTGGGCAGAAGTCTGCGCGTTGAATAAGGCTATCCCCGCTCCTCTGGATGAGAAAACGATGTATTCGCTGTACGTACACGGAACGCTCCACAAAAGCAGTCAAATCGTGGCGGATTTTTATGAAGAGCTGCGGGATGAAGTCAAGGACAGAGTAAAGAGACAGATTGCGGCAGTGTCCAACGAGACGTGCCGGGTGATGACCGATACGCAGCCTCCCTGGGCATTTCTCAAGGTGTTTAGATACCTGGAAAAGTATGGGTGTGTTTCGATCGGCTCTCTTTACACGTTCGGACTGATCGGCATGTGGGATATCCAGGAAGACGGGACATGGGGACCCCGGAAAACTCCTCAGGAGCAGGGAGTAGAGATCCAGGACCGCGATCAAGCCCTGCGGGTCCTCGCGGAGTGGGAGCTGAAAAAGCCGGAATGGCAGCACTTTTACTCTCCCGAGCACAAAAGCGATATGATGCTCCGCATAGCCAAAGAGTGGCAGTTGAACGGGATCATGCTGCACTACAACCGCGGCTGTGAAGGATTGAGTCTGGGAATCGCGGAGAACAGGCTGGCCTTGAAGGAAGCCGGTTTTCCGGTAATGATCTTTGAAGGCAACATGGGCGATGAGAGAGAATTCGATGAAGCCCAGACCATAACTCGGATCGATGCGTTCATGGAAAGCCTGGGTTTTGAAAAGTCGAAAGAATAATAATGAATATGGGCAAAAAGGAAGTATTTGCTGAAAAATGGATAGGAGGTGAATATGAACGTTGTCGGTATTGACTGTGGGGCGAAATACATCAAAGCTCTAATCCTGGAGGGGGATAAAGTGAAAGCCAAAAGCTCTGTGCTCAGTGGTTTTGACCAGAAGGCCGCCGCAGAGGAAGCTCTGGATAAAGCTCTCAAAGAAGCCGGCTTGAAGAAAGAAGATGTTGCCCATATCACGGCCACTGGGGCTGGAAAAGAAGAGGCCGTCTTTGCTCAGGGAACGATCACTGAGGTCGGCGCAGACGCCAAGGCCGTGAATTTCCTCTTTCCCTCCGTGCGCACAGTAATTGATGTGGGCGCGGAAGAAGGACGGGCTATCAAAATTAATGACAAGGGAAAAGTCATAGATTTCGCGATCAACGAAAAGTGCGCGGCTGGCGCCGGGACGTTCACTGAAACCATGGCCCGCGCTTTGGAGGTCAAACTCGAGGAGATGGGGGAACTTTCGCTCAAGTCTCAAAAATCTGTCCCGATGAACGCCCAGTGCGCTGTTTTTGCAGAATCAGAAGTGGTGAGTCTCATTCACGCAAAACACTCCAAGGAAGATATTGTCCGGGCCGTTCATGATGCCATTTCGGACCGCATCGCTTCGATGACCCGAAAGATCGGAATTGAAAAGGACGTGGCTCTGGTGGGTGGAGTGGCCCGGAATATCGGTTTTGTGGATTCTTTGAAACGGGACTTGAAGCAGGAATTGATGATCCCAGAAGACCCGGAATATTCGTGCGCCTTGGGGGCCGCTTTCGCAGCTCAAGAAAAGGCCAAAGGAGGATAAAGTGGAGAAAGAATACTGGAGATGGCCAGAATCAAGGTGGACATCCCCGGACGTGGATTGGAAGGACGGGGATATCATTTCTGCGGGAGTGGACGTCGGCTCGGTAAGCTCGCAGGCTGTTGTTCTGGTAGACGGGAACCTCTACTGCTACAGCAACTTCCGCACAGGCTCGGACAGCCCGGAGAGCGCTCAAAAGGTTATGGACAAGGCGCTGGAAGACACCGGCCTGAATCAGGGTAAGATCCATTACACGGTCGGGACGGGCTACGGGAGAGTCAATGTTCCTTTTGCCAAGCGGGCGATCACGGAGATTGCCTGCCATGCGAGAGGAGCCAATTTCATGTACGGTCCGACAGTGAAGACCATACTGGATATGGGCGGCCAGGACTGCAAGGCCATCCACTGCAACGAGAAAGGCAAAGTCACGAATTTTCTGATGAACGATAAATGTGCAGCCGGAACGGGCCGCGGAATGGAGGTCTTTGCGGACCTTCTCTCTGTACCGATCGAGGACATGGGACGGCTCTCGTTCGAGGTCGCTAAAGAACCGGAGCCGGTCAGCTCCACCTGTGTCATTTTCGCAAAATCCGAGGCCGTAGGACTTTTGCGCAAGGGATGGCCCAAAGAAAAGGTTTTGGCGGCGTACTCCTCGGCGATGGCTCACCGCGTCGTGGAGCTTTTGGAAAGGATCAAAGTCGAGAAGGACTTTGCCATTACCGGCGGGATTGCCAAGAATGAGGGAGTCGTGAAGAGGATCGAAGCTGAGCTCAAGATCAAGGCTCTCGAGCCCAAACATGACACCCAGATCGCCGGAGCCCTGGGCGGCGCTCTGTTTGCCAAGGCGCTTGTCGAGAAAGAGAGAGGGTTAAGATAAAATGCTGGCCCACTACGGTTATAAAGACGGCTCGGGCGAATACTTCATCGTCATCGATACAGACAAATGCGACGGTTGCGGGGAATGCGTGACGGCCTGCCCATACGGCGTCTTAGAGGTGGGGGAGGACGAGAACGATCCTTTTCGGGAAGAGCCTGTGGCCAGAGTGACCGAAGAGCACCGGAAAAAGATCAAATACAGCTGCGCGCCGTGTAAACCCGTATCCGGAAGAAAACCGCTTCCGTGTAGGGAAGCCTGCGACCCGGATGCCATTTCCCATTCCTGGTGAATGGAAAATAGAAAAAAAGATGATCATTATTCCGCTGGAAAAATAATATTTATGGGGAATAAGAGTAAGAGAGCCTTAGATGAGTTCCGTTTAATCTTGTGTGATGTGGTTTTATGTTATTGCGAACAGAGCGTGGCAATCTCAAAGGATAAATAGAGTGAATTGGTTGTGTCATTGCGAGCTTGCACGTCAGTCCCATAAGAAGGATAGATTTAAGGTGTCATTGCGAGCTTGCGTGGCAATCTCTTAAGAAAAATGTATTTCTAGAATACGGCGAGAATTCCTTAGGGCTTCAAAGAATATGAGCATCAAACTCACCCTTGACGGAAAAGAAATTGAGGCGCAATCTGACCAGACAGTCTTAGAGGCGGCCCTGGCAGCGGGCGTTTATATTCCTCATCTTTGCCATCGTCCTGACCTCCCGTCTTTTCAGGAAGTTTCTCCGGCTGATGTCTGCTTTCGAGGCAAAGAAAAATTTCAGTCAAACTCCAGAAAAGGCACCTATGAAGGCTGCGGGCTTTGTCTTGTCAGCATTGAGGGTCAGGAGGAACCTGTTCTCTCCTGCGTGACCAAGGCTGAGACCGGGATGGAAATCACGACTTCGTCCCCTGAGCTCGAATCCCAACGGAAGGATAATCTCGTACCCATCCTTTCTCAACATCCCCATGCCTGCCTGATCTGTGCTCAGAAGGATGGCTGCAGCCTGACGCAGTGCTCGACTAACGTTCCAGAGAATGAACGCTGCTGTCCTCTGTTTGATGTGTGCGAGCTTCGCAAAGTAGCGGAGTATGTCGGAATTAAAGAAGACACCCCCCGTTACGTTCCCCGGAAACTGTACTGTGAAGAAGACGAGCCTCTTTTTATTCGGGATTACAACCTCTGTGTCGGCTGCCTCCGCTGCGTGAGAGTGTGTGGAGATGTTATCGGAGCTAAAGCCCTTGGCTATGTCTTCTCCAAAGATGAGATTGTCGTGGGCACAACCGGCTCCACGATCGAAGAATCCGGCTGCCGTTTCTGCGGAGCCTGTGTGGAAGTCTGCCCGACCGGGGCCCTCCGGGATAAGGAGCTCATGGCAGGAGACAGAAAAGAAGCTCTGGTTCCCTGCATAGCGAATTGTCCGGTGAGGATGGAGATCCCGGCCTACGTGAACGCAATTCTCCGGGGCGAATACGATGAAGCCAGAGATATTATTGCAGAAAAAGTGCCGTTCGGTCTAAGCCTTGGGTACATCTGCCACCATCCGTGCGAGGAAGTATGCCGCCGCGGAGAACTTAACCAGGCAGTAGCTATTTGCAGTCTCAAGCGTTTTTCCCTGGAGGCGAGTAAAGCCTCATCCGATGTTCAAAAAGCGGAAGATTCCGGGAAGAGGATTGCGGTCATCGGCTCAGGACCTGCTGGCCTGACAGCCGCCTATTTTCTGGCGAAATTCGGGCACTCTGTGACCGTGTATGAATCAAAGTCCGAGCCAGGAGGAATGCTCAGGTGGGCGATTCCCGAATACCGGCTTCCTCAGGATATCATCCAGAAAGAGGTGGAGGCCGTGAAAGCTGTTGGGGTTGAAATTCTGACTGGCACGCCCATAAACAGTCAAAATTTCACTGAGAAGCTGAAGCTCGAGTATTGGGATGCGGTTTTCCTGGCCACCGGAGCTCAGGAAAGCAAAAGGATCGATGTGGAAGGTCTCCCCGAAGAGGGGATCTTGTGGGGACTGGACTTTCTCAGGGACGCCAAACAGAAAATGCAGAAGGAACTCCACGGGAAGGTGGTGGTGATCGGAGGAGGGAATGTCGCCATAGACGTGGCCATGACGGCTTTCCGCCTTGGCGCTTCCGGAGTTGAACTGGCCTGCCTGGAATGCCGGGAGGAGATGCCCGCTTTTACCTGGGAGATCGAGCAAGCGGAGAAGGAAGGAGTTGTCATCCATCCGGGTTGGGGGCCCATAAAGATTGAGACCGAAGGAGACAAGATCAAGGGAATTGAGCTCCAGGCCTGCACTTCTGTTTTCGATGAACAGGGGGAATTTTGTCCGGCTTTTGACTCTTCCCAGCGCAAATCTCTCCAGGCAGATGAAGTGATACTGGCGGTCGGCCAGAGTGTCGACATTTCCTGTCTTCCTGCTGACATGGAAATTCAACAGACGGATCAGGGAATGATCCAGGTGAAAAAGGATTCTCTGGAAACAAACATACCGAAAGTGTTCGCCGGCGGCGAAGTGACATCCGGTCCGGCTTCGGCTGTGGAAGCCATGGCCATGGGCCGGAAAGCGGCAGATTCAATAGACCGATATTTAGGCGGAAAAGGTCTGGAAGAGAGCAATTCCTCCAAAGATAACGGAAAAAAAGACTTGTGGAGAGGTGAGGACAAGGATTTTTTCTCCAGAGAGAGAGTCTCGATGGTCGAGCTGCCTCCGGAAGAGCGCCTTCGCTCTTTTGGCCTTATTCAAATCGGATACACCGAAGAAGAAGCCGAACGGGAAGCCGGCCGGTGTATGAGCTGCGACTTGAGGTTTCAGCTGTCTCCGGTGACACTTCCGCCAGAAAAATGGCTGGAATTGATTCCTGAGGTTTTAAGTCAGGTGCCGGAGACTGAAGGAGCTTTCCAACTTCTGGATGAGGAGAAGGACATTATTTACATTGCTGGCACCCAGAATCTCCGGCAGACACTCGAAGAGCAGTCAAAGTCAAAACCGGAGGCAAAATATTTCAGCTACGAGGAAGACCCGATGTACACCAAACGCGAGAGCGAACTGATCCAGCAGTTCCTCCAGCGGCACGGGCGTCTTCCCGCAGAAAATGAAGACGTCGACGATCTGTTTTAAAACGAAATGAGTAAAAAGAATATTCTTATCGAAGCCTGTGTGAATTCTGTCGTCTCCGCTGTTGAGGCAGAGAAGGGGGGTGCTCACCGAGTCGAGCTGTGTGATAACCTGCTGGAAGGAGGGACGACCCCAAGCGCGGCGAGTATTCAACTGGCGGGGAAGGTTCTTTCTATCGACCTGAATGTGATCGTCCGGCCGAGAGGCGGGGATTTCTGCTATTCCGACATTGAGTTTGATGTGATGAAGAGTGATATCCTGGCTGCCAAGGAGCTGGGAGCGAACGGCGTGGTGATCGGGATTCTGGATGTGGATGGGCGAGTGGACACGAAAAGAACGGGGGAATTGATCGATATCGCCAGACCCATGAGCGTGACATTTCACAGGGCCTTTGATATGACAGCCGATCCTTTCCAGGCTCTCCATGACCTGATCGATCTCAAGGTCGACCGTATCCTCACTTCCGGTCAGAAAAACACGGCCGAGGAAGGCATCGCGCTCATCTCCGATCTGATGAAGGAAGCCGGAGAGGATATCATCATCATGCCCGGCTGCGGCATCACACCCGAAAACATCGAGAAATTAGCCGAGCAGACCGGAGCCAAAGAGTTACATGTTTTTGCGATGAAAAAGGTCGAAAGCCCGATGATCCACCGGAATCCAGAGGCGTTCATGGGAGCACCAGTCGAAACGTCAGAGTATGAAACATCCATAACCGATGCGGATGAGATCCAGAAGATCATATCTCGTCTGAAAAAAGAATAAAGGGGAAAGTTTTAAGATTTACGCTTTTTCTTTTCCAGCGTGCGCATGACTTTTGTGAGTGAATCTAAATAAGGCGTGGGCGTCCCGGTTTTTTTTCCATAGTCGATGATTGGCTGGAAGACGTATTCGATCGGATTTCCGGCTTCCAGATCCATAGATGTTGAGGGTTTGTGGTCTCCCGCAGAGGAGAGGTAAGATACGCCTTTTTCAAAAAAATCTTCTCCAAAATCGAATCCCACTTTTTTCGCGACCTGGATGCATTCCTGAAGGATCTGTTCGCACAGGAACCGAGTCTCTTCTCCCTCCATGGCCTCTTTCATCGTCGTATCCGTCGTGGCGCAGACTGGCATGAGCGATGCGTTGAGGATTGTTTTTTTCCATTCATGCTTCTTAATATCCGGGGCGAAATGCGTCTCCAGTCCGGCTTCTGTGATGATATTCGCTATCTCTTTGGCCAGCGCATCATTCTTTTGAGAGAGCACGCCGATATAGTTCGGAGGATTGAAGAAAGACATTTTCATGACACCCGGTTTTTCGATCATCCCGGCATAGTTGATCACAAATCTCAGGATGTCGTCCTTGCTGAGTTGTTCAGCGGCCCGGTCTTCGTTGTCGATCCCATTCTGTAGAAGCATGATCTTTTGTCCGGGCTTTAAGACTGGCTTTATCTCTTTCAGGAGAGAATCCGTGAAGTTGGATTTAATTGAGACGAAAATTAAATCCACTTTATACTGGTTCAAGCTGGCGGCGGAATCTCCTGTGACTTTGACTCGAGCTGTAAAATTGTCCTCCACGCCGGTGACAGTGATCCCGTTTTTTTCTACGGCCGAGATGAGCTCTTTCTTCATGTCGATGAGATAAACGTTTTCTTTGTTCCGGGCAAGATAAGCCGCCATGATACTCCCGATCGGACCGGCTCCGATAATTGCGATATTATGATTCGGCATGGATTCTTCCTTTCCGCCCTCTGCTTTGCATTTTGCGGGGCTATTATAGAAAAAGTCCCCTCCCATTGCAAATGAGGAGCGGAGTTGAAAGGTCGTCTTGACATATCTGAGTGTACAATTT
>JABAOC010002473.1_pt3 | contig 58864 bp, 36 predicted proteins | sample 7062161 | NCBI WGS metagenome assembly JABAOC01 (sample SAMN14538625, study PRJNA623070) | marine sediment metagenome | biome: marine biome [ENVO:00000428]; feature: marine pelagic biome [ENVO:01000023]; material: deep marine sediment [ENVO:00002113] | place: India: Gulf of Khambhat ... | reverse complement strand
GACAGGGCCCAGACCAGAACCGCTGCCATTACGCGAAGCCAATCCGCCAGAGAAGAGTAGGTCCGCGGCTGGGAACTGTTGCGCGGTTCCGGCGCAAACAAATGTCGTTCGAGATCGTTACGATACAGATCGCAAATCCTCGCTGCGCGTCGTGCCATGTCTTTCCTTGATCTACCGCGGCGGGTACGGCTGCGGAGGATCGGACAGGGGTTGGCGGGGCCAGGGGAGGTTCCACGCCGACCTGGCCAAGATGCATCCTGCGGGCCAGCGGGAGCGGGCGCCGGCTATCTGTTGAAAGATCGGAGGATAGCTCGCCGGCGTTTCGAGCGGCTGGCAGTCAGGCCTTGCACCGACGCCACAAAAGTCAGAGGAGACTGTAGCGGGGCCTCGGCGCGTTGCCGGTACCGGGACCGAGGACTGGGCCTTGACCTGCGTCTGTCTGTGGGAGAGGATTGTAGCTTCACAGTATCGCCCTGACCAAACGTGGATATCCGCACTAAGCTCGTCTTCGCCCTTGTGGCGGTCTCACTGGGCAGCATGCTCGCCCTCGGTGCCGTGGCTTACACGGCTGCCGGCGGTCTCCTGCAAGAAAACACACTTCGCCAGCTCAATTCGCTCGCTGAGACCAAGAAGCAGGACCTCGAGAGAGTCTTCCTGGGTTGGCAGGATCGCGTCAGACTGATCGCCAGCCGGACCCAGCTCAGATCGAGCCTGAGCACCTTCAACCGTACAGGGAGTCCGGCCGAGCGAGAGCGGATCGGGCGGATCCTGGATGACGCGCGTCGCGCTGCAGGTACGGTGCAAAGACTCACCGTATACTCCATCGATCGACGACCCGTTGCATCGACTGGTGAAGCGGGGGTAGCGGGGCCGTTGGACCTGGAGGCCGCGCGCCTGCCCGACGGCGAGCTGCCGGTCTACGAGGGAGTTGTTGACGACGAGGAAGACGGACTTCGCATCGGCTTCGTGGCGCCCCTGTGGTGGGAAGGTGAGCAGGTCGGAGCGCTCTTGGTCCGGTTAAGCGCTGAGGAGCTCGTGGATGTCACGCGAAACTTCATCGGGCTGGGAGAGACGGGCGAGACACTTGTCGTGCTGCCTGGTCGAGCGGGGAGTGTGCGGGTCCTCCGTTCAGCGCGCCCCGGGCCCGATGAAAGGCCCGGCCGGGTGAGCTTTGTACAGGTAGACGATCCGGCCGCTCTGATGATGATACGCGCAGATTCGGTCTACTCCGAGAACCTCATTGATCAGCGCGGCCGAGCGGTCTGGGCGGCGACCCGCTACCTGCCCGAGGTAGACTGGGGACTGATCGTGAAGTTCGATGCCGCCGAGGAACGAGAGCCGATCAAGAGGTTCCGAAGTGATCTGGTGCGACTCGGTCTCTCGCTCTCGGCCTTCGCTATCGTGGTCGGGATCTTCCTCGGCTTCCTGTTCGCCAAGCCGATACACGATCTCGCCGGGACGGCTGACCGAATCCGTGTTGGTGAACTCGACGCTCGAGCCAGGGTTCGCAGCCAGGACGAGATCGGACTCCTCGCCCGCACGTTCAATCAGATGGCGGAGGAGCTGGAGCGACAGGTCGTGCTTTTGCACGAGTTCGAGAAGTTCTTCGACCTGTCGCTGGACATGCTGGTCATCGCTGGGACGGACGGCTACTTCAAGCGTGTCAACCCGGCGTGGGAGCGGACGTTGGGGTGGACGAGCGAAGCGCTGCTCAGCCGGCCGTTCGTCGACTTCGTGCACCCGGACGATGTCGAGCCGACCCTCCGCGAGATCGAGAAGCTCTCCCAGGGCATCCCCACCGTCTCGTTCGAGAACCGCTACCGCTGCGCTGACGGCACCTACAAGCACCTGTTGTGGACCTCGTTTCCCGAAGAGGAGACGGGGCTGCTCTACGCGGTCGCTCGCGACGTTACCGAGTTCAAGAAGTCGCAGGAACAGCCGCCGGCCGCCGGCGAGCCCACCGACCCTGCCTAGACGTGGCCTACGTCGAGCTGTTAGGTGGTCTTATCTACCTGCTCATGGGGGGTGATTTCTTGGTCCGTGGCGCGGTTGCCATGGCGCGCCGCGCCCGGGTACCGGCGCTCATCGTGGGACTCACCGTGGTCTCGTTGGGGACATCGCTGCCGGAATTGGTCGTCAGCATTCAGGCTGTCCTGGCAGGCTACCCGGGGATGGCCATCGGTAACGTCGTGGGGAGCAACATCGCGAACGTCCTGCTGGTCGCCGGCGTGCCGGCTATCGCCTATCCGCTCGCCTGCGATCTGAGCTTCGAGCGACGCAACGCGTCGATCATGCTGGGCGCCAGCGTCATCTTCGTCGTTCTCTGCCTGGTCGGCGATCTCGGCCGAGTAGCCGGAGTCATACTTGTGTCGGGGATGACCGTCGTCACGGCCTACACGGTCTGGACGGCACGGCGAGCGCGTCGGGAGATCGAGGCGGCGTCGCCGATGGAATGGGTCCTCGGGCTGCCGAATAGGACGTGGATGATCGGCCTGTTCCTCGGGGTCGGGGTTGTCGGGCTACCCGTCGGCGCCAGGCTGATGGTCGGTGCCGCGGTCGAGGTTGCCGCGGAGCTAGGTGTCTCCGACGCGTTCGTCGGGCTGACGATCGTGGCGGTCGGGACGTCGCTCCCCGAGCTGGCGACGATCCTAGTCGCCGTCGTCAGGAGGGAAACAGAGGTGGCGGTCGGGACCGTAACCGGCAGCTGTGTGTTCAACATCCTGGCTATCATGGGAGTGGCCGCGCTGGTGAGTCGGTCCCCGATACCGGTGCCCAGCGGCTTTGCCACCCTGGACCTGCCGGTGATGCTCGGCGCCGCGTTCGCGTTGGCGTTCCTCGTTTGGCACCGCAGATCGATCGGGCGAGCGGCGGGCATAACCTTCGTGGCCGGCTACTGCGCGTACCTGGTGGCGCTAATCGGTGGCGCCTAGCTCGAACCCCGTGCTCTGGTAGACGATTCTCCCGCCGACCATCGTAACGAGCACCTTGGCCGCCATGTCGAGGAGCTCCTCATCCGTTGCGTTCAGCAGGTCGGCGTCGAGGATCACCAGGTCGGCCAGCTTGCCCGCTTCGAGTGAACCCCTGATCTCTTCGTCGTAGGTCAGGTAAGCGCCGTTGATGGTGAAGGTCTTCAGTGCCTCGATGAGTGGAATCGTCTGCTCGACCCCGTACGCCTCGCCGGATATCTCGTGCACCCGTGTCCGCATCGCATACATCCCGACCCAGGGATCGGGAGAATTGTTCGGGTAATCCGACCCGGACGCCATCCGGATGCCCGCATCGAGGAACGTCTTGAACGGCGTGTGTCGGGCCATTCTCTCCGGGCCGATGTTGCGCACGAACGAATCACCTTCGTAGTACAGGTTAGCCGGATTGATCGCAGCGATCACGCCGTAACGGGCCATCTCCTCGATCACCGACGTGCCGGGCTCGTCCGGCAGGTAGGCGTGGATGATGCTCCACCTCAAGTCCGCATCCGAATCCTCCTCTCGTATCTCGTCCATCAAGATCTTGTAGACGTCCATCGTCTGGCGGATCGCCACATCTCCGCAGGCGTGGGTGTGTATCTCCCAGCCGTGGTCGGCCAGAACCCGGAACTGGGCGAGCCGGTAGTCGAGACTGGGATCGCGGAGCGCGCCATAGTTCTCTGTGCCCAACGGGTCCTGGGGGATCGGCAAATACGGGACCGATAGCGCCGCACTCCGCGACCCGACCCCACCGTCGGCGGATGCCTTGGCGCCACGTACACGTAGCATGTCGTCCCCGCTCTTGGGCGAGCCGAGGCTCTCGAGGCGTCGCTCGATCTCGGCCGGCTCGCTCAGGCTACCAGGGTCGCCGCTGCGGTACCAGCCGTCGTAGATGACGGCGCGGATGGGCAGCTGCCCGGCGTCGTAGGCCGCCTCGTAAACCTCGGTCACGCGGCCCAGACTGGACCCGGCTTCTACGACGGCCGTTATCCCGAGAGACGCGAGAGCCTTCAGGCCGAGGACGAGGCTCTCGACCTTCTGTTCCGGGGTCTTTTCGGGAATCGCGTTCGCCACCAGATAAGGTGCCCGAGATCCGACGAAGACGCCGTTGGGCAGGCCTGTTTCGGGATCGCGGAAGATGATGTCGCCCGCCACGAAGTCGTTCGGGTCCGTGGTGAACCAGTCCGGGTAGGTGGCCGGATCGTCGAAGTCGATCCCCATGAGCTCGAACACCTTCGTGTTCACGGCGATCCCGTTGTAGATCCGCTCCAACGAGATCGGGATATCACGCGCCACCGCATCCAACTCGTGGCGGTTCGCCATGCGCTGCTCGACCAGCCGGTCCTGCGTCCAACCCAACCCGAACAGCCACGGCCCAACTTCGCCGGTCGTCGGGTATCGCCAGCCCCCCAGTACCTCCTCACGCTGCAGCTGCGCTAGCCGTTCGCTGAGGAGCTGTTGCACGTCCGATATCGTCCGCGCCGGCTCCAGGTTGACGGCATAGTGCTGCTCGAAACCGAGGTCACGCACGTGGATGTGGGTCTCGTTGAGCCCCGGGATGATCGTGCGACCTTCGAGGTCGTAGGCCTTCGTGTCGCCGTCGATGAGATGATCCAGCTCGTCCAGCGATCCGACCGCGAGAATCACCCCGCCCCCAATCGCCAGAGCGCTCGCCTCAGGGGTGCCCTCAGCCATGGTGACGATTCGCGCGTTGTGAAAGACTACCTCGGCGACCGTCCCCTCCGGTTGTGGATTGCACCCGGCGGCGGCGCCGAGCAACACCAGCCAAGCCAGAAGAGTCGGCCGGATAGCAACGAGCACGTCAGGTAGCTTCTCGCGGGTAGGCAGCGTTAGGCTCAGCATGGCGGTAGCATCCGTGAGGTAAACGGTTGCGTTCTCTGCGCATTGTTGAGTCGGAATACGGTCCACACTATATCAAGATGGGGTGCGATACCAGTCGATCAAGCGATCCGTGTTGCCATCCAACCCGCCGGGATTGGGAGGCGTCCAATCTGTAGCACTGCTTTGCAGGAACCCCATATGATATTGCCCTTTCGGTGAATTGGACTGGAACAGGAGGCCGGCACAATGACCGTTCCCAGACCGTCAGGCTTTGCAGGTTCTGTACTACTTGTCTCAGTCATTCCGCTCAGCGCGACCGTCGCCGCCGCTCAAGAGCGCGAGTCGATCTTTGATAAGGTAGTTCGGATCGAGGAGACGCTCTTCACGGAGGTACCTGAGACGCCGCGCTGGGAAGAGCAGCTCGACTTGACCGTGCGACGCATCGATGTCGGCGATGCCGAGCTCTATGTCGAGGAGGAAGGGTCGGGCGTACCGCTCGTGTTGATCAATGGCGGACCGGGCGGCACGCATCACTACTTCCACCCCTGGTTCGGCCGAGCCCGGGAGTACGCACGCGTAATCTACTACGACCAGCGTGGCACGGGATTGTCCGACTACGAGCCCGGCCCCGACGGCTACTCTGTCGAGCAGGCGGTGGACGATCTCGAGGCGCTGCGCACCGCGCTGGGGATCGACAGGTGGGTGCTCGTCGGCTTCTCCTACGGCGGCTTTTTGGCCCAATACTACACCACGACGTACCCGCAGAACGTTTCCGGCCTGGTTCTCGTGGGCGCGAGTACCGGGCTGTGGGCCGAGACGGGCCGCTCCGGGCAATACGATTTCATCTCGCAGGCCGAGCTGGACAGGATGCGCGAGATTAGGGCACAGCTGCGAGAGCTGCGTGAGCGTGAAGGGTGGTCGCGCGCCGAGTACATACGGCTGCTGGTCTACAACAACCACATCAACGGTGATTGGAAGCGCCAGAACTACTACAAGCCTACGCCGGCGGAGTTGGCGCAGATGGCGCTGTATGAGTGGGTACAGGACACCGACTTCAACCCGGTCATGAACCAGAGCGCAGACAAGGTGGACTTGACCGGTGCCTTCGACCACAGCCCGATCCCCACGCTGATCCTCGAGGGCAAGTGGGATCTGACCTGGGGCGAGGTGAAGCCGACGATCCTCTCGCGCAACCATCCCAATGCCCGCATGGTGGTGATCGAGCGAGCTGGACACTCGATCTATAACGAGAATCCAGACGCCTTCTTCGCCGAGTTGGAGACGTTCGTGCGCGGACTACAGCCCGTGGACGCCGCCGCAATCGATTCTTTCGAAGAGCACCTGGCCGCCTGGCGCAGCCGCTGGAAAAGCTCACCGCTCTACCACTTCAGGGCCGCCGGCTGGGGTAAGAAAGGCAGCGAGCAGATCGTGGAAGCCTACACCCCTGCCTGGCTGGAAGAGCTTGAGGGGCCGCGAGAACTGCTGCGCCTGGGCTTCGCGCTGTACGACGAGGAACGCTACGAGGAAGCGTTACGGGCCTTCGTGAGACTGGAGGAAGTCTCCGGGGAATCCGGGGATCGGAACCGGCAGGCAGTGGCCGTCATCTGGCAGGGACAGATGCTCGACCTGCTGGGGCGCCGTGAGGAGGCGATCGCGCGCTACCAGCATGTCGTGGACATGAATCCCGAAGGCGGTATGCGGCACGACCAGTACGGGATGTCGTACGAGTACGGCCCCTATGCCGCCGAGCGGCTGCTGACGCCCTTCCAGCGAATCGAGAATACAGGGTTTTGAAGCGGGGCACGGCTCCCTTGCCGGTTGGCGCGAGCCGAGCGTTGCACCGGTTGGGCGCGGCTGGCATCTTGCCGTTGAAGCCGCGTTAGAAACCGTACTAATCCTTAGCGTTCCGGAGAGGCCATGGCGCGTCTCGGACGACTGACGCGCGAGTTGCAGCGCCGTCATCTCTATCGCGTTGCCGTCGTCTATGGGGCCGCGGCCTTCGTGCTCTGGCAGGCGGCGGAGATCATTGTTCCGGCTCTGCGCTTGCCCGACTGGGTCCTCACGCTCGTCGTGGTCGCGACGCTCGCCGGGTTCCCCGTGGCGTTATTGCTGGCCTGGGCCTTCGATGTACGGGTCCCATGGCTCAGGCGTTCCGATGGGGTGGGAAGAGCTAAGGATCGGCTGTCAGTCGCAGTACTGCCCTTCGCCAATATGAGCGCTGATCCCGAGAACGAATATTTCAGCGACGGCGTGACCGAAGACATCATCACGCGTCTCTGCAAGATCCCCGAGCTCAAGGTGATATCGCGTCACTCTGTGATGCAGTACAAGACCAAGGCGCAGAACCTGCGGGAGATCGGCCGCGACCTGGGTGTCGCCACGATTCTGGAGGGAAGTGTGCGGCGCGCTGGCGATCGGGTTCGCATCACCGCGCAGCTAGCAGATGCCAAGACGGATGCGCACATCTGGGCGGAGACTTACGAACGGGAGCTCACGGATATCTTCGCCATCCAGAGCGACGTCGCCCTGCGGATCGCCGATGCCTTAAAGGCCAAGCTTTCACCGGCGGTGCGGGCGCGGATCGAGAAGCAGCCGACGGCGAACCTCGACGCGCACAATTCGTATCTGCTGGGGACATTCTACTGGAACAAGAGGACGGAAGAGGGTTTTCGACTCGGGCTACAGCACTTCGAAGAAGCCATCGCGCAGGACAGCGGCTATGCGCTCGCCCATGTGGGAGTGGCCGACTGTTACAACTTGCTGCCCTTCTACGGTGTCGCGCATCCCGGACAAGCTCACCCGAAGGCGAAGGCGGCGGCGCTCAAGGCGTTGGAGCTCGACGATACGCTTGCCGAGGCGCACACGAGCCTGGCATTCGTGGAGACGTGGTACGATTGGGATTGGTCGGTGGCCGAGGCGGAGTTCAAACGCGCCCTCGAGCTAAACCCCGGGTACGCGAGGGCCCACCACTGGTACGCCTGGTATCACACGATTCGCGGCGAGCTGGATGAGGCGGTGGCGCGTGTAGCACGCGCCAGGGAGCTCGATCCGTTGTCCCTGATTATTAACACGGATGTGGGTGATCTCTTCTACTACTCGCGCCGCTACGACGAGGCTGTAAAACAGCAGCTGAAAGCGGTCGGAATGGACCCGAGTTTCTGGCCCGCCCACGTTAATCTCGGCCGGGCGTATGTGCAGAAGGAGATGTTCCGCGAGGCTATCGATTCCTTCCAGCGAGCGATCGCGCTCTCCAGCGAGCATCCCAGCGGTGTCGGGATGCTCGGCTACGCGTATGCGGTGAGCGGGATGAAGAACGAGGCAGCGAGCACTCTCGACAAGCTGGAGGAGCTGGCGGGGCGTGTGAATGTCCCGTCGTACCTGCGTGCCATTGTCTGTCTCGGACTGGGCGACATGGATCAGGCGTTCGCTTGGTTGGAGAGGGCGAATGCCGAGCGCGATTCCGCCTGGCTGGTCTACTACCTGAAAGCCGACCCCTGGGCAGACGGTCTGCGACAAGACCGCAGATTCATGGACTTGCTGGACCGGATGGGCTTGCGCTAGTCGCGAGACGTGTCCAACGCGACACTACTCCACCCGCAGCGCTTCTATAGGATCGACGCGACTCGCTCGCCGCGCCGGGATGTAGGAGGCTGTCAGGGCGACCAGCACCACGACAACCGCCACCACCGCGAAGGTCCACGGGTCGGTGGGGCTCACCTCGTAGAGTAGTCCGGCCATCACGCGTGTGGCCGCGAACGCGGTGCCCAGACCGATCCCCGCTCCGAGCAGCACGGCGGGCATGCCTTGCCGCAACACCAGGCCGATCACCTCTGCGCCCCGGGCGCCCAGCGCGATGCGGACCCCGATCTCGTTGGTGCGCTGCGCCACGCCGTGAGAGACTACGCCGTAGACACCGATCATGCCGAGCAGGAGCGCGACGACGGCGAAGACGCCGAGGGTTGTCATGATGAACCGCGGCCTGGCAACCGACGCCGAGATGATGTCGTCGACGGTCTGCATGCGGAGGATCACCACGTTCGGGTCGAGTGAGCGGACGACTTCACGGACCGGGGCCGCCAGTGCGCCCGGGTCGCCTGCGGTGCGCACGACGATGGTCATCGACCCCATCATGAAGGGCACGATGTCGTGCCACCCCTCGTAGGCGAAGTAGAACGTGGGGCTCTCCTTTCCGAGGCCGTCGTACTTCACATTGCCGACAACGCCGACGATAGTGTGGAAGGGGCCATCCGTGGCGGTGAAGCGTATTCGTTTCCCAATCGGGTCTTCGCCGGGCCAGTAGCGGCGCGCCAGTCGCTCATCGACTACGACAACCGGGTTGGCGCCGGCCCGGTCGCGTTCGTCGGGCACTCGACCGCGGAGCAACGGGATCCCGAGGGTTTCGATCGCACCGGGGCTGACGCCGACGTTGCTGCCCGTACAACAGAACGGGCCCGACTGAACGCCGGGCCGCCCCTCGATATGGAAACGGCCGTGCGAGCGGTCGTAGCGGATGGGAGGGCGCGAGACGGTGGCGGCGCTCCTCACTCCCGGTAGCGCCTCGGCCCGCTCAACCAGCTCGGAGTAGAAGGCCACCGCCTGCTCCGCAGTGTACTCCGATGCCGGCAGTGAGAACTGGGCGACAAGCAGGTTCTCCTTAGGGAAGCCCGGGTCTTCGTTGAACAGGAGCCAGAAGCTCTTAGCGGTGAGCCCGGCGCCGACGACCAACAGGACGGCGAGTGCGATCTCGGCGGCTACGAGGAACCGTCGGAAGCTGAGCCGCGCGCGGCCGGCGCTCACCGATCGTCCCGCTTCATTGAGCATCTGTGAGAGGTCTGCGGATGCACCCCGGAAGGCGGGCAGCAAACCGAAGGCCACCGTAGTCAGGAGGACGGCGGCGCCGACGAAAGCCAGGACCCGGGCGTCGAGCCCGACGTTCATCGCGCGAGGGATGGTGCCGGGCTGCAGCGCGAGAAGAACCTCGATACCCACGGCGGCGAACAAGAGGCCGAGTGCTCCCCCGAACAGAGCCAGCACCAGACTCTCGGTGAGCAACTGCTGGAGCAGCCTGCCAGGTCGCGCCCCCAGCGCGCCGCGTACCGCCAGCTCGCGGCGGCGGCCCTCGGCACGCGCCAGGAGTAGGTTGGCGACGTTGGCGCAGGCGATGAGCAGGAGGAAGCCCACAGCGGCCAGTAGGAGCAGCAGCGCCGGACGGACATTGCCCACGTAGTCGTCCAGCAAGGGCATGAGAAACAGGCCATGACCCACGTGGTGGTCCGGATAGACCACCGCCCAGCGTGCCATGAGCGTCTCCATCTCGACTTCGGCCTCCTTAAAGGTCACGCCGGGGGCGAGGCGGCCGATCATGTAGAACCAGTGACCGCCGCGCCAGGTGCGCGCCCGGTCGAGGGGCAACTGGGTCCAGAGCTGTGTGTTGGAGGTTGGGAACGCGAACCCATCGGGCATCACACCGACGATCTCTCCCACGCTGCCGTACTCGGAGACATCAACGCCGACTTCGAGGGTCTGTCCGATTATGGTCGAGTCGCCGCCGAACCGTCGCTGCCACAAGTCGTAGCTCAGGACGAAGACCGGCTGTGGGTCGGCACCATCGTCAGCTGAGATGAGCGTCCTCCCCAGCAGAGGCCGGGCCCGCAGTACAGAGAACATGCTGGACGAGACGTACCCGGCGGTGACGATCTCCGGCTCGCCGGTGCCAGCGGTTATGGTCAGCGCCTCTGTGGACACGGCCGCCACGTTCGCCATCGTGCTGTTCTGGTCCAGGTAGTCGAAGTACTCCGGCGAGCCCACTGCGTACTGCGGGAAGTCGTACCCGCTCTCCGGTCTGAAGTACGTGAAGATCGCCACGAGGTCCGCGGGCTCGTCGTATGGCAGTGGGTCCCAGAGCACGCCGTTGACTACACTGAAGATGACGGTGTTCGCTCCGATCCCGATCGCCAGGGTCAGAACGGCGACGGCCGCGAACCCGGGCGACCTGGCGAGGTTCCGGATGGCGTAGCGGACGTCCTGCACGATCCTGTTCATCAGCCTGATGCTCCCGGTGTTATGGGTCGGACGATCGTGCACGAGGGTGATCCGTCTTGTTAGACGCGTGAGGCTGGGGGGAGTTGCTGGCTGTTGGGCGCTGGAAACGACAAGCACCCACGAGCGCAACGGGCGCTCGTGGGTGCGGGAGGATGTGAGCGTGGCTCGTCATCCACCACTGCGGTTCGGCCGCCGCCAGCGGACGGGAGGCGGTGGTTCCGGCTTGAGCTCGATCGCCTCTGTCTCCAGGAGGCGGAGCGCCTCCTGAACGGCGGCCTCGAGCTGGGGATCGCGCCCCTCGATGACGGGTCTGGGATCGTTGCGGACCTCGATGTCCGGCGCCACACCTTCAGCCTCCACCGCCCACTCACCGTTCACGTCGATGAAGCCGCCGCGCGGTGCGACGAATCTGCCGCCGTCGATCAGCGGCGGCGTGTCCCAGGTCCCCACCAGACCACCCCAGGTCCGGGTGCCGACCAGGGGGCCCACCTCTCGGAAGCGGAAGAGGTAGGGCAGCAGGTCGCCGCCCGAACCGGCCCGCTCGTTGATCACCATGACCTTAGGGCCCCAGAGTCCGGCCATCGGTTGGGTGAAAGGCTTGCGGTCGCCTGCCCGGGAGTTGAAGTAGCCGGTGAGCTCGCGGGCCAGGACCTCGACGATGTAGTCGGCCGCCGATCCGCCACCGTTGTTCCTCTCATCGATGACCGCGCCCTGTCGGTCCTGCTGGGCGAAATACATGCGGTTGAAGTAGGTGTAGCCGCCGCGGCCGGTGTTGGGGAGATAGACGTAGGCCAGGCGGCCGTCGCTCATCTCGTCCACCTTCTGCCGGTTGTGCTCCACCCAGGCCCAGGAGCGGAGCTGCCTCTCGCTGGAGACGGGCTCGACGAACAGCTCCCGGGCGCCGTCCATGGTGGGTCGGCCGTTCACGGTGATGGCGATGGTCCTGCCGGCCGTCCCCTCGAGCAACATGTAGGGGTTCGTCGGCGCCCGCAGTTCGCGGCCGTCGACGGCCAGCAGGTAGTCGCCTTCACTCACCTCCATCCCTGGCACGGCCAACGGACCCTCGAGTCCCGGGGTCCAATCCTCGCCGTCGTAGATGCGGGTGATGCGATAGAAGCCGTCGACCTCCTCCAGGTCGATTCCCAGCAGCCCCGTGCGCGGGCTCGTCAGATCGGGGTAGTCGCCGCCCCGGACATAGGAGTGTCCGACGGCCACCTCGCCGGATAGCATGTCGAGCAGGTGGTTGAAGTCGGAGCGGTGATTCACGTCGTCCAGCCAGGGGCTGTACCACTCCCAGACTTCGTCCCAGGGAGCGCCGTGGACGTTGTCGACGTACAGGAAGTCGCGCATGAAGCGCCAGCCGTCCCGGAGCATCTGGGCCCACTCGGCCCGCGGCTCCACCCTGACGCGCATCCCGCTCAGCGAGAGACGCCCGTCGTTGCCTCGCGGCGGTGAGCCGCCGGTGCCCACGATCGACCAGCTGCTGCCCGACCGGCAGAGCAGTTTCTTCCGGTTGTGCGAGGCAGTGGCCTCGTTGATCCCCTCCAGGAAACTCTCCGCCTCCCGGTCTTCGATCGCATAACGGTGCAGCGTGAAGCCGCGCTCGTTGGGAACATCCTCGCCCACGAAGACATGGCCCTCCGGCGCCTCCAGCAGGCCGAGGTAGTTGCGCTGCGGTAGGCCGGGAGCGTCGATGATCCGCTCGGCGATCCCGTCGAAGTCGATGACGACCTCCGGACTCTCCTCCTCGGAACCTTCGCGGCCCGATCGACGGTCGGACCGATCTTCCTCCTCGCTCTCCTCTTCGGTTGCCTCCTCATCGCTCTCCGGCAGGAACGGCGAAGGTTCGTCGTCCCTGAGCAGGGCGAGGTAGAGGGCCCGGGTCACCGGCCGGTCGTACGAGGTCATGTCCAGCCAACCGGTGTTGAGGCCGTAGTCGGTCGAGGCGAGGAAGTAGAGATACTTACCCGACGCATCCCAGACCGGACTGATGGCATCGGCCATCCCGTCGGTCATCTGGTGGGTTTCACCGCTGCGCGTGTCGTAGACGAAGATGGCACGCAGCTGGTTGTCCAACCGGCGCGAGTAGGCGATCCAGCGCGAGTCGGGCGACCATACCGGGTTCATGGAGCGCTGCGGGTGCGCGTAGCGGTCGGTGTCGACATGGGTCAGCTCACCGCTCTCCAAATCGATGATCAGCACCCGGTAGTCGGTGTCGGTGAAGGCCAGGCGCGTGCCGTCGGGCGACCAGGTGGGGACGAAGAAGAAGGTCGGGTCCGGGATCTCGATGCGGCGGGCGTTCGTGCCGTCCTGGTCGGCGACCATCAGCCCGTACTCGCCGCCCTCGTCGTTGAACCAGGCGATCTTTTCGCCGTCGGGAGACCAGACCGCGTGGCGGTCCGCCACCCCGGGACTCCGCGTGATGTTCCGCCAGCTGCCGCTCTCCTCCGGTACCGTGAACAGGTCGCCGCGGTACTCGAACAAACCACGCTTGCCGGTAGGCGAAAGGCGTGGGTCGCGGAGCCGGTTGGCGGGGACCTCCTCCCAGCGCGGCCGGGCCCAGTTGAGGTCGCGGGCCACCCGGATCTCCAACTGCCGAGTCGTCCCGCTGGCCGGGTCCAGCTCGTGCAGGTAGCCGCCCTGCTCGTAGACGACGACGCCGTGGCCGGCGCCCAGGCTCTTCACGTCGAAGTCGGCGTGGAAAGTAAGCTGCCTCTCCTCACCCGTTCGCGGGCTCCAGGACCAGACGTTGCTTGCCCAATCGCGCTCTGACATGTAGTAGACCACGCCATCCATCCAGACCGGGGCCATCTGCCGCTCCCCTTCCCAGGGCGGAGTGCGGCGCTCCCAAGTGCGCGTGGAGACCACGCTCACGGGTTGGGCCTGGCCGCCTCGGTAGTTCCGCCACTCCGGGTCCCAGTAGCCGATCTCCTGGTAGGCCAGCCACGCTCCGTCGGCGCTCATCTCACCGTGGTAGGCCTGCGGCAGGACCAGTGGCTTCGGCATGCCGCCGCCCACCGGCACGGTATAGAACCGCCACAGTCGAGTCGGCTGAGCCTCGCGACTGGATTGGAAGAGCACCTCGCCGTCGGGGGTCCAGCCTTGGGCCACGTCCGAACCCGGGTGCCAGGTCAGACGCCGGGGCTCTCCACCGGTCGCCGTGACCACGAAGACATCGGTGTTGCCGCCGTACTGGCCGGTAAAGGCGATCCAGCGGCCGTCGGGCGAAAATGCGGGCCCCGTCTCCGCTCCCTCGCCGGCGGTGAGGCGCAGCGCATCACCACCGTCGCGGTCGACCAGCCAGAGATCGTTGGCGTGGACGAAGACGATGTGGTTCGGGCCGACATCGGGGTCGCGTAGCAGGCGCGTGCCCTGGGCGGCGGCCTGTCGGGCGCCTCCGACGAAGAGGGCGAGCAGGATGACGACGACCAGCGTCCGAGAGGAGTCGAGTTGAATACGTGGGAAGAGCATGAGCCGTTCTCCGTCAAGAATGGACGGTTCTCCGGGGATCGGACTCGATTCGGTTACCCCCAGCCTTCGCTTTTCTGAAGTCCTGGAAGTATACAGCCGGTCCAGGGGACGTGCAGCTACCCTGCCGGAACTCCGCCGTGTGCAGGTGGTGGCGCCGCCGAGCGCTTGACAGCTTGGGCGCGGGCGTGTCTAATGTTGAGTATCAAAAGACCGCGTGGACCCGCCAAGTCGAACAGTTAGCCCAGACTGACCATCTTACTTCGGGAGGGGTTCCATGCCTGCCAGAAGCCCGAATCTCCGAGTCACGCTCACTTCCGTCGCGGCGGTGCTGCTCACCGGCCTCATCTGGGTCGGCTGCGCCCGCGATGAGGGTGAGCTCACCGCGCCGCGCCAGCAGGTCGTCCCGACGCAAGAGCTGCTGGCGCCCGCCCTGGACGTTCAGGAGCGCCATACCGGCCGCCTCATGGCGAACCCGGATGTCGTGGGTACCGGCGTCGGCGTGAACGCTGCGGGCGATCCGGTCATCAAGATCTACGCTCGGCGCCCCGGCGTGGAGGGTCTGCCGCAGGCGTTGGATGGGGTTCCGGTGGCCGTGGAAGTGACCGGTATGTTCGTGGCGCGTAGCGACCCGACGGCCCGGTTCCCGCGGCCCGTGCCGATCGGCGTCTCCACCGGGCACCCGGACATCACCGCCGGCACCATCGGCGCCCGGGTGACCGACGGCACCAACGTGTTCGCGCTCAGCAACAACCACGTCTACGCCAACAGCAACGACGCGAACATCGGCGACAGCGCGCTCCAGCCCGGCGCGTACGACGGTGGCAGCGATCCCGCGGACAAGATCGGCGAGCTGTACGCCTTCGAGCCGATCGCGTTCGACGGCTCGAACAACACCATCGACGCCGCCATCGCGATCTCGTCCACCAGCAACCTCGGCTACGCTACCCCGAGCGATGGGTACGGGACGCCCAGTACCATGACCGTCTCAGCGTCCGTCGGTATGGGTGTGCAGAAGTTTGGGCGCACGACCGGCCTGACCACAGGCGCGGTCTCCGAGATCAACGTGACGGTGGACGTCTGTTACGAGTGCGCCGGGCCCTTCTGCTTCAACTGCAAGAAGCTGGCACGGTTCGTCGATCAGATCGCCATCACACCGGGCGACTTCAGCGACGGTGGCGACTCCGGGTCCTTGATCGTGACCGACGACGGCAACGACAGCCCCAGCGGCCTGCTGTTCGCCGGCAGCTCGAGCCGCACCCTGGCCAACCCGATCGACGCGGTGCTGAGCCGGTTCAACGTCACGATCGACGACGGCAGCGGCGGCGGCCCCACGAACAGCCCGCCCACCGCATCGTTCACTTACGGTTGCACCGACCTGAGCTGTGACTTCGACGGCAGCGGGTCGTCGGACAGCGACGGCTCGATCACGAGCTACGATTGGGACTTCGGCGATGGTAACGTGGGCAGCGGAGTGACCATGTCCCATACGTATGCGAGCGGTGGGACCTACACGGTGATCCTGACCGTCACCGACGACGATGGTGCGACCGGCAGCCAGTCGCAGGACGTGACGGTGAGCAGCCCGACCGGCGGCGACGTGAGCGTGACCGGCATCGACCCGAACACGATGCAGGCGGGCACGACCATCGACGTGACGATCAGCGGCTCGGGCTTCGTCGACGGCGCCGACGTCACTTTCGAGAACGGCAGCGGGCCCGCGCCCAGCGTCTCGATCATCGCTGTGGACGCGAGCACGATCACCGCAACGGTCACCGCGAAGAGCGGCGGTCCGCCGCGGAACCGAGTGTGGGATGTGCGGGTCACCAACCCGGGCGGCTCCTCGGGCGTGCTCGCCGGCGGATTCACCGTGACGCCGTAGGCGAGCTCGCGCGCGCCGTTTCCCGGCAAGCGCCGAAAAAAAGGGGGAGGCGGGGTCCTCCCCCTTTGTGCTGGCACTACCCCGAGGCCGTGTTTCTGGGGGATCCCCGGCCCTGCCCTCAGCGCTCGGCGGCGGCGAGCGCGTCGCCCAGATCCACCCGCCAGATCGAGCTTCCTTGGAAGATGCTCCTCGGGTAGGCGATGTACTGCCCGTCCGGAGAAATGTGGAAGCCATAGACTTCATGGTTCGGTGGGAAGTCCTCGGTAAGTGCCACCGGTCGCACCCCGGGCTCGGCGGAGATTCGCCAGACGTCGCCCACCTCATCCTGGACCAGGAAGCCCCGGCCGTTTGGCAGCCAGCGCGGCGACCACCAATAGACGTCGTCCGGAGTGTCGAGCACCGTCGGCTCGCCGGCGACTTCACCTGAGGCAGTGACCTCCAGCAAGAGCAACTCCAGTACACCGGGAGGCAACCGCCGGTAAATGGCCACAGTGAGACGTCTGCCGTCGGGGGACCAGGTGTAGGACTCCAGCGCCCCTTGGACGGTCACAAGCTCCCGTGCCTGGTCGTCGCCGGCCCTTGCGAGCATGAGGTACTTGTAGCCATCGGGTCCGCTGCGGCTATAGGCGATGCGGTCGTCATAGACCGCCACCATGTAAGGGGGTTCGCCATCGAACGTACGGAGCAGCCGTGACGGCCCGACCGCCGACGTGGCCCAAAGCTCGAAGCGATCGCCGTGACGCTCGATGTAGAGGAAGTCATCGCCGTCTCGCCAAAGGACGCCTCCCCGGCCGGACAGTTGAGACGAGGTCCACTCCGGCAGGAAGAAATCGGTCGAGATCTCCCTCGTCCCACCCTGCTCGAGATCCATCACCTTCAGCGTGATCGCCTCTGCATCTGCTCCTGCGGCCGCGTAGAAAAGATGGCGGCCGTTCGCCGACAGGACCGGTCGGAAGGCATCAAGCGGTTTCTCTGGCAGCGGGACCTGGCGCATCGCGCCGCCGTCAATAGGGGCGAAAAAGAGCATGTCCTCCCCATCGAGCACGGTCTGGAAGAGTACCCGCTGTCCGTCCGCGCTCCATCCCAGCACCTGGTCGTTGCTGCCAGTTTCGTTCAACCGCGTGGGCGAGCCACCGTCGATCGGCAGAACTTCGAGCGGGGCGGAACCGTCCAAGCGTGTCGCCAGAAGTTCCGCACGCGGCGTGAACGAGAACGCAAACATTGCTGGCGGGAGTTCGAAGCGGGCCAGCGCGCCACCCTCGAGGGTGACCAGCTCGAATACGGAGGGGTGATTCCTCTGCAAGTCCCAGGAGATCACCCGCAGCACGAAACTGCTCTCTGGGTAGCCGAAGACCCGGATCATCTGCGGCCAGGTGAACACGGTGTCGGCATGCGACCCCTCAGCCGATACCCGGACCAGGGCATCACCTCCTGTTCCGGGGCGGTCAACAGCGTAGTACAGGCTCCTTCCGTCCGGCGACCACACGGGTCGGTTCACCAACTCAGGGGCCACGATTCGGGAGGCGCCGCCGGCTGAGGGTACCACCAGGATCGCTTTCTTGTCTCCGACCCAAGCGCTGAACGCGATCGATTCACCGTCCGGCGCGACGTCGAGCCAGGCGAAACACCTCTCGACGCTCACCTGCCGGGGTGGACCGGCCGGCTCTCCCGTCTCGGGATCGATGGCCAGGCTCATGACGTAGCTTCCTCCGTCGCCGCCGCGGGCCGGCCGGTCTGAGCGGAAGGCGATCCGGTCGCCGGACGGGAACCACACGGGCCCGTCGTCCCAGGCACCCTGCGTCAGGCGGATCGCCTCGCCCCCTTCTGCCGGCACGAGCCATAGGCCCCCCTCGAAGTCCGGTCCCCCAGTGTTGAAAGCGATCCACCGTCCGTCGGGAGAGAGGGAGGGAAAGCGGACTCGTGTCGGGGCCTCCGCTGTATAGACACGGGTGAACTGGGGCTCGATGGTGGGCACGTCGGCTGCCTGGCCCTGTTGGGCCGGCAGCTCGAGTGCGATTGCACAGAGGGCACTGGTCACGAAGGCCGAAACGAAAACGATCGTCGGTCGCCGCCGTGCCGTGCGCTGAACGTCCACGGGCGCGCCGGCACGTCTGTCGTGTCGGGGGAGCAGGCTGGTCATCAGGTCCTCCTTACCATCCTTCGTCGCAACTCGCGCAGCTCGAGACTCCACCTGCAGGCCCATACAGGATTGGTGCCACCGTGCACGAATGCTGTAACGCTTTGCCGGCAAGCAAGACTAGGGTCATGCGACTCGCTTGGATTGTCTCGGACTGCAACACGGAGCAGAAACTGGTCGCGATTCGCTACCATCGGTGCTCCAACGGCGCGATCTCCGGCTAGACGAGCCGGTGGCTGCGGACGAATCGCTATTTCAGTCTTAGTCCGTACGCGTCGATCAGTCGGTCGAGGCGCGTGCGCGAGATTCCGAGGATCTGGGCGGCCTGCCGCTTGACGCCGCCGGTCCGGTTTAGGATTCGCTGGATGTGAGCGGCTTCGACTGCGGCAAGTGTATCGTCCTGGGGCTCTGCACTTCCGCCGGTTGCCACCAACGGATCGGCACCGCCGATGGGGAGGTGTTCGGCGTCCACCACGCCGCCCCGGCAGAGGACGACGGCTCGGGTGAGCGCGTGCTCCAGCTCCCGGACGTTGCCCGGCCAGTTGTAAGAGGTGAGGCGGTTGAGCGCCTCCTGTGTGAGACCCTGAACGTCGCAGTGTAGCTCTTCGCCGATCCGCGCCAGGAAGTATTCGGCGAGCACGGGGATGTCGCCCTTGCGCTCGCGGAGCGGCGGCACCTCGATCTCCACCACCTTGAGCCGGTAGTGCAGGTCCTCGCGGAAGCGACCGTCGCGGACGAGGTCTTCCAAGCGCCGCTGGCTGGCGGCGATCACCCGGGCCCGGGTCCGCCGCGGCCGCTCGCCGCCCACGGGGAAGAACTCGTGGTCTTCCAGAACACGGAGCAGCTTCGACTGCAGCTCGGGCCCGGCGTCGCCGATCTCGTCCAGGAAGATCGTCCCGGATCCGGCGAGCTCGAAGTAGCCCCTGCGGCTCTCGACAGCGCCGGTGAACGCGCCCTTCACGTGACCGAAGAGCTCCGATTCGATGAGTTGCTCCGGTAGGGCGGTGCAGTTGACGCCGATGAAAGGCTCCTCGGCCTGCGGCGAGCTGAAATGGATGGCCCGGGCGATCCGTTCCTTCCCAGTTCCCGTCTCGCCGGTGATCAGCACGGTGGCGCGGTTGCCGGTCAGAACGCCGATCAGCTTGTAGATCTCGATCATCTTCGGATCGCGGCCGATGAGCCGCTCGACGTCGTAGCCCTCTGCGACTGTTGCAGAGAGGTGATGGACGCGACGTCGCAGGGTGCGTTCCCTGAGGCAGCGGTCCACCAGCTGATCTATCTCGTCCAGGTCGAGGGGCTTGACCAGGTAGTCGTAGGCGCCGGCCTGCATCGCCGCCACCGCCGTCTCCATGTCCTCGTAGGCGGTGATCACCGCCACGTCGGCGTCCGATGCGGCGCGGACCCGGCGGAGCAGTTCGAGCCCGTCCATCCCCGGCATCCGGATGTCGGTCACGACGAGGGCGGGATCGAATTCCTCGAGCAGCGCCAGCGCCTGGTCCGCATCGGCGGCCGTACGCAGCTCGTGGCCCGCCTCCGAGAGGTGCTCGTCGAACGTCTTGCGGATCGATGGGTCGTCGTCGACGACGAGGATGCGCTCGCTCATCTCTTTCGACTCTCTTCTTCCGCCGCGACCAACGGCAGCTCGACGGCAAAGATCGCGCCCTTCTTGTCGGGTGCCGGTTCCTCGAGCTTGAGCGTGCCGCCGTGGTCCTCGACAGTACTGAGTGCCAGGGGCAGGCCGAACCCCGTCCCTTCGCCCTTAGTGCTGAAGAACGGCTCGAAGATCTTGTCGGCGACCTCGGGGCCCACGCCCGGTCCCTGATCCGCCACCCTGACGCGAATCATATTGGCGCGGTCCCTCAGCGCCGGCACGACATCGGTGGAGATCCGCAGGCCGCCGCCGTCGGGCATCGCCTCGGCCGCGTTCAGTAACAAGTTAAGAAAGACGCCTTTCAGCGCCTCCGCATCGCCGAGCACAGTATCGCTGGCCGCGCGGAGGTCCTGGTCGACCACGATCTCTTGCCTCTCGAGCTGCGGACGCACGGCGGCCACGGCTCGATCCAGCACCGCATGGACTGAGCACGCCTCCCGTGCCAGCGGCCGCATCCGGGCCAGGCTGAGCGCGCCGCGAACGACGCCGTCGAGGCGACGGACCTCCTCCAGTGACGTCGCCAGCGGGCCCGCGCACTCATCCGGCAGCCGACCGGCGGCCGCGTGCCGCTCGAGCCGCTGCAGGTTGAGCTTGATCGAAGTCAGCGGATTGCGGATCTCGTGCGACAGGCGCGCGGCGAACCCTCCGACCGCCGCCATGTGCCGGCTCTCGCGGATCCGGCGCAGCGTCTCGTCGACCCGGTCCACCATGACCGTGAAGGCGGCGGAGAGCCGACCCACCTCGTCGCTACCGGCGGGCGGGAGGGACGGTGCGTAATCGCCTGCCGCCACCGCGTCGGCCGCGTCCGTCAGCTTCTCCAGCGAGCGCGTGGCGCGACCCGTCAGGAGCAGGAAGGCCAGGAAGACCGCTGCCGTCACCAGCAGGAAGAGGGCGAGTTGGACGCGGCGCGTCCGGGCGAACGGGCCGGAGAACTCATCGACGGCGCTCGTGGCGATGACCGTCCAGGGCGGCGTCTCGAGGTTGACGAACGAGGCGACGCGCGTGGAATCGCCGAGATCGAAGACGACGTTCCCACTGTCACCGGCCAGCAGACTCGCATCTGCACCCCAGCCAGCGGGGCCCACCAGGACGGAGGCGCGGGCCTGCAGCTGGGAGCGACGCGGGTGGTATACGACCCGGTCGACCTCGCGGTCCAAGACGACGCTGTAGCCGGACCGGCCGAACGCCCGCGACAGAGCATCCGAGGGGAGCACCCGGTCGAGGCGCGCCATCGCCACGACCGTGCCCAGTCGCGCCGACGTATTCGCGTCCGGGCTCGGCCGGTCGAACCGCATGCCTTCGCCCGCCGCGCGGCCTCCTAATTCATCTGCCCGCGCCCGCTCGGCTCGGCTCGCCCCTAAGCTGTAAACGACGGCGCCCGCGGTGTCCCGCAGCTCGATCCAGTGATACGAGACTCGGAAAAGGTCCCAGACCTGTTGGAGATAGGTGTCGGCAGCGGAGAACACGACGCCCCATGAGTCCGCGTCGTCGCCGTAGTGCGCCTGGAAGAGGCGGCGGGTCTCCACGTTCCCGGCCAGCAGTGCAAGGTCGGACTCGTAGCGCGCGTAGCGGCTCTCCAACTCCGATGCCGCGCGCCGGGCGATGGCCCCCGTTTCGGTCGCCAGCAGCTCTTCCACCGCCCTCATCGACCGCACGTAGCCCAGCGCCCCCAGCGCCAGCAGCGGCAAGACGCCGAAGCCGATGAACAGGGTCAGCATTCGGGCGCGCAGACTCATGCGATGGCAGTTCCTTTTCTACGTAGTCCTATATTCCTTGGATATCGAGATTGGTGAGCCCGACCTGCCTTGCATGTGCGACGACCTCGTTGTATTCGGTGCGGGTCAAGCGCCGGGCGATCTCCGGGTAGTCGAACGCTTTGTACATCGGCCTGTACTGAGCCATGATGTTGACGTAGGTGTCGTTCGGCAGGTTCTCGGCGATCCAGTCGATCACCTGCTTGCTGCCGCTGACGCTGTTCGGCATCACCAGATGCCGGATCATCAGGCCGCGGTACATCAGTCCGTCCTCTGCCGGCTTCGCGACGCCCACCTGGCGGTGCATCTCCAAGAGCGCCGCCTTCGTGACCTCCGGATAGGTGTCGGCTCCCGAGGAGTACTTCGATGCCATCGCGCTCTCCGCGTACTTGAAGTCGGGGAGGTAGATGTCGACGATGCCGTCGAGCTTCCTCAGGATCTCGGTTCGCTCCCAGCCGCAGGTGTTGTAGACCAGCGGTAGCCGCAAGCCCTTGGCGGCCGCGATGTCGAGGGCCAGCACGATGTGGGCCGAGTAGTGGGTCGGTGTGACGATGTTGATGTTGACGCAGCCGATTTCCTGCAGATGCAACATCATTTCGGCCAGGTCCTCGACGCTTCTCGGTACTCCCTCTCCGCCCTGACTGATCTCCCAGTTGATGCAGAACACACAGCGCAGGTTGCAGTTGCTGAAGAAGACGGTGCCGGAGCCGCCGCGCCCGACCAGCGGCCGCTCCTCTCCGTAGTGCGGGTTGTAGGCGGCGATGACCAGTTGGGATGTGGCCTGACAGAACCCCGCCTGGCCGTCGAGCCGCGCGGCACCACACCGCCGGGGACAGAGCGAGCAGCTCTCCATCAGCTGCCACAGCTCTTCGCCCCTGCGCCTCAGCTCACCGCTCCTGTGGAGCGTCAGGTAGCCCGGCTCGAAGTCGGGGTCGGTCCGGGATTCCGCCCGCGCCCTGTTCCGGCACGCAAGGTTGAGGAAGGGAACTGTGGCGCCCACGGTTGCGACCGCCGCGGAGATGACCCGTCCGATGAACTTTCTTCTCGATTGCTTTTTCATCGGAAGTCCTCCTGTACCACTCAATTGTCAAGCAGCCCGGAGAGCCAGTGGACGACGTTGAGGCAGAACTGGGCGTTCTGCGGGGCGGCCGGATTGTTCATCCCCATGGGTACGCGCTGGGGTCCGGCCAGCTGGGCGGTGCACATCGCCGCCTCGCCCAGTACGACGGCGCGTCCCTGCCCGACCCGCACGGCGCCGCCCTGCAGCCAGCCGCCTACCGGGAAGGTCGGTGTCGCCTCCGGTCCCACGTCCGTCAGGTTCATGACTAGCGGTGCGCCGCCCATCGCGTCGGGACCCAGGACCAGCAATGGCTCCATCTGAATCGACGGGTAGAACGCATGCCCGGTGAAGGTGGTGACGGCACTGACCGTTTCGCTCGGGTTGCGTCCCGTGACGATCGCGTGCTCGCCCAGGCCGCCCGGCTCGCCGATGGCTTCCAGCAGGCGGTCGATCGTGACGCCGTAAAGCTCGGCGGCGCCGCTCAACGCCTCCTCATCCGGTTCGCCGAAAATTTCCATTCCGACATAGGCGTCCAGCATGTGAGCGCCGAGCAGGACGCCGAGGTCGCCGTTGGCGCCGGGCCACGGTGCGTGGTCGACGATCAGGAGGAGCGAGCCGCCTCCCAGGACCCAGTCGAGCAGTGCAGTAATCTCGGCACGGGCGAAAGCCGACCCGTGCGGGTAGGATCGGTCCTCGGCGTTGGCCTCCGCCACTGCGTTCGAGATGACCACGATGTCACACTCGCCCAGCGACTCCGGCGCAAAGACTTCGGTGTTGGCCTGGACTTGGTACCCGTCGTCACGTAATAGCGTGGCAAACGCCAGGTAGCGGCCGTCCATGGTGTGGAAGTTGTGGTGCGCGCCGTCGATGCAGGCCCGCGGGCCCGATCCGGCGGCGAATGCTGGCTCCGGTCCTGCATAGTGGAAGGCGCTGTCGGCGACCTGCTGGGCGCTCGCGGCTGTCGCCATCAGCGCCAGGATCACCACGATGGTTGCGAGAGATCTCACGGTGGGACTCCTGCTTCAGGGCCGTGGTTGTTCCGATAACCACATGATATCGGGGCGCAACACGCCGGGCCAGCCTGAGTCGGTTGTTTGCCTGTTCGTATCATGCCACTCATCTTTCGACTCGCTGGCACCTCGTCGATAGTGCCCGGCTCCTTCGCAAAGAGGCAAACGGAATGAAGAATCCGACCCTCAGTGGCCGCGTCGCGTGCTGCCTGGCCGTGCTCGTCCTGGTGGGATGGACGGCCGCTTACGCCCAGGGCACCCGCGAGGACTACGAGCGTGCCGAACGGTTCCTGCGGCCGGTCGTCGATAGCCTCGTGCTCAACGAGCGGGTCGCGCCGCGCTGGATCGAAGAGACCGACCGCTTCTGGTACCGCCGAGAACTTCGCGACGGCAAACAGTTCCTGCTGGTCGATCCGGATCAGGACACCCGCGACCCGGCGTTCGACCACGACCGACTTGCCGCCGGACTGACGCAGGCGGTCGCTGACACCCAGTACGTCGGCACCGATCTTCCCTTCGACGAGTTCGAGTTCGTCGAAGAAGAGACGGCGGTCCGGTTTGAAGTCGACGGCGCCGAGTTCGTCTGCGATCTGACGGACTACGCCTGCGAGAAGCGCGAGCCGGAGGAAGAGCCGGGAGATCGACAGCTGGAGGTGGAGTCGCCGGACGGCAAGTGGGTCGCGTTCCTGAAGAATCAGAACATCTTCGTGCGCTCGCTCGAGAACGGCGAGGTCATCCAGCTGAGTGACGACGGTGTCGAGGGCTACGACTACATCGCTCGCCTGCCGGGCCCACGGCAGATGGTTCCCGAGGGAGCGATGCACATCGAGCTGCCCGTGGCGGCGACTTGGTCGCCCGACTCTAGGAAGATCGTCTCCTACCGGATCGATCGCCGGTCGGCGCGCACCTTCACCGTCGTGCAGTCGAGTCCGGAGGGCCAGTTGAGGCCCATCTCCTATACCTATTACTACCCACTTCCGGGCGAGCTGGGTCTGCCCCGGGCGGAGCCGGTCATCTTCGATGTGGCTACGCGCACAAAGGTGCCGGTGGAGACCGAGCCCCTCGATCTGCTCTACACCGGGGGACCCCGGTTCCAATGGTTCGATGACAGCGAGCGGTTCTACTTCCTGTACATCGAGCGAGGCTACGGGAGGGCCCAGCTCCGCGAGGTAAACGCAACGACCGGCGCGGTCCATTCCTTGGTCGATGAGCGTGCCGAGCCGTACGTGGACGTATACAACCTTACCTGGGAGATCATCGGCGAGGGCGCGGAGGTCGTCTGGGCGTCGGAGCAAAGCGGTTGGCGCCACCTCTACCTATATGACGGGAGCAGCGGCCGGGTGAAGAACCAGATCACCGACGGCTCTTGGGTCGTTCATTGGATTGCGCACGTCGATGAAGAGACTCGGCAGGTATACTTCGTCGCCGGAGGAAGAGAGGAGGGCAGGGATCCCTATCTCGGACACGCGTATCGAGTCGGCCTCAACGGACGCGGCTTGCGCCTGCTCACCCCGGAGGTCGCAGACCATAACGTCCGCTTCTCTCCCAGCGGTGCATACTTTGTCGACACATACTCACGCGTGGACTTGGCACCCGTATCGGTCCTGAGACGCTCTTCGGACGGTGAAGTCGTGATGGAACTAGAGCGCGCCGACATCGAGCGGCTGCTGGCGACGGGTTGGAGGTACCCGGAGCCGTTCAAGGGTGTTGCGCGCGACGGCACGACTGATATCTACGGGATCATCTGGCGTCCCTCGAACCTCGACACCACGAAGACATATCCGATCGTCGAGTACGTCTACACCGGGCCGCACAGCTTCTTCGTACCGAAGAGCTTTCGGGCTTACCGCGCCGGATCGCAGGCGATAGCCGAGCTGGGCTTCATCACGGTGCAGGTCGATGGATTGGGCACCAACGGGCGATCTCGGGAGATCAACACTTTCTCCTACAAGAACCTGGGCGACGGGGGTTTGCCCGATCGCATCGGAGTGATCCGTGAGATGGCGTCGCGCTATCCGTACATGGACATCGAGCGGGTGGGGATCTGGGGTCACTCGGCTGGTGGCTACGACGCCACTCGCGCCATACTCACGCACCCCGAGTTCTATGATGTGGCGGTCTCGAGCGCGGGGAACCATGACCATCGCATGGACAAGGCGGTCTGGGTCGAGCAGTGGATGGGCTCCGAGGTGGGCGACCACTACGTGGAGCAGTCGAACGTCACCCAGGCCCACAAACTCGAGGGCAAGCTCTTTCTCATCCACGGCGAGCTGGACAACAACGTCCATCCCGCATCCACCTTGCAGGTGGTGGATGCGCTCATCGAGGCGAACAAAGACTTCGATCTTCTCATCGTGCCCAACAGGTACCACGGATTGAACAACCCTTACGTGAACAGGCGGCGCTGGGACTTTTTCGTGCGACACCTGTTGGGGGTCGAGCCCCCGGCGGGTTTCGAAATCGGCGGCGAATCGCAAGGCCATTAGGACGAGGATGGGGATATACAAACAGCCGGGAAAATGGGAATGCGGACCGTTCGCGTTGAAGCACGCCCTGCTAATGCGCGGGGTGCTCGCCTCGGAGCGTGAGATCGCCAGCTTGGCCGGCACCAGCCTCGATGGAACCGATGAGAAACAACTCGAACGCGCCGCAGCTCACTACGGCTGCAAGCTCCCCACGATCCGGAAGGTCGAACCGGACGGGGCGCGGGATGAGCTCACTGGTCACTTGCGTGACGGATACCCGTGCCTGCTCTGCATCAACGGCTGGGATCACTGGGTGACGGCTGTGCACGAGGAGGCGGGACAGTTCATACTCCTCGACAGCGAGAAGCCGGATGTGATCGAAGTCATCGATTGGCCGCGACTCCGCCAGCTGTGGGTCTACCACGACGGGGACGGACGGCACACCTCCCACACGCTCTACGATCTGCACCCGCTGATCCCCAAAGGTCGGGTTCCAAGTCGAGCGCGCTTCTCGCTCGAACGGGCGCACTATCTGCGTCAGCCCGAGAACCACGGCCTCGCCCGGCTTTGGGACGGCTACGTCGAAGATCTGATCGCCATCTGCCGCGCCGGACGGCCGCAGGGCGGTAGATCGCTTGCACTCGGCGAATTCCTCCGCCGGCACACCGGACTATTACTCGACGAGTTGGCCCGATGGCACGGCGGGATCGGCCGCCAGGCTGCCGAGCAGGTGATCGAGCGTATGCGCTTCGTCGCCGAAACCTATGGGCTGGTGATTCGCCAGAGCGATGAGAAGCGGACGGTAGTGGCCCTCGCCATGATCCTGGCGCTCTGGTCCGCCGGCGAGTTCGGGGTCGAGCCGCTCTATCGCAAGGTGCCCGTCCGGAAGATTCGTTGAAACGCCTTGAGCTCAGCGCCCCATAGTGAAGGACCGCCTGTAATCCGGCGCGGACGGATTAACATTTCGGGCCCCCCAGGTGTCTATCTAGGCAACCGAGAACATCATTCTAGTGGACCCCAATCAGGAGCTTGCGATGCGGAGAGTATTGCCGTTTGTCTTCCTGGCCACGGCTGCGTTGGTGGTCGCGGCCGGTTGCGATCTCGGCGACGACCTCGATCCCTCAAGGAACCTGACTTTTGACGCGGCGGTGGTCGCCGCGGACGGGACCTTGGAGGACCTTCGGATGATGCACGGGCCGGGGCTAGGGCTCCCGGGCATCGTATTCCCGCCGTTGGAAGGCGACAGACCGAACTGCCCCATGTCGGAAGGTACGTTCTCGTGTCCACCCATCGAGCGAGATGGCCTGACCTACACGCGAGAGATCACGTATTACGACCAGGGAGGAGGGGAGCAAGACGCGTACGTCGAAGGTGAGACTGCCTCGATACACTACCTGATTACAGTGGAAGGCGAGCTCGGCCGCGAGTGGTGGACCGCATCTATCTTCCGTACACGCGACCTCACGGTGAAGGGGCTGCCGCTCACAGGTGTCGAGGACGATGGACTGGTCACCTGGAACGGTACGGGTATCGGGAACATCGAGCGCAGTCGCCACACCGACGGCGGCGAGTTGCGAACCTATAGCATGGAGTCGGATTTCCAGATAAATGCTGTGGTGATCCCCTACCCGCGGACCGAGAATGGCTGGCCCGAATCCGGCAACATAGTCCGCAACATGACCATCACCCGGACGATGGGCTCGGGTGAGACCGAGACCTTCACGCGTACCATTACCATCACCTTCGAGGGAGAGCAGCTCGCCACCGTCTCGGTCGGCGGCGAGGAGTTTGTCATAGATCTGAACGAGCGGGCCTTCGGGCCAGGCAAAATGCAGAGGCATAGAAACAGAAGAGGTATGCCTTAACCCGCGTACATGGGAGAGGCGCTGACCCCTAGGCCTCTCCTGGCGTGTCCAGGCGGACACGTGAGCTGTGAGCCGGCGTGTCCGCCTGCACACAATCCCTCATCGCCCGGCCTTGTTCGGCTCTTGCCTCGGTCGCATAACTGACATCCCACCAATGAGTTACTCGATGTAGTGCGTTCCTCGTGGCGTGTGGCCCTCGACCTGCCTTGGTCTGACCGCAGTGGACGGGATGGGAAGGCCAGTGAGGTGTCCGCACCGGGAGAGGAGAAACTCATGACTACTTGGCTTGCAACGCTGGCGATCCACTGCCTGGCGATGGGTACAGCGGCTCCGGGGTGGGAGACGAAGCAGGATGCGGTCCCGACGCTGGAGGAAGTCGTGGAGGGTTACATCGAGGCCGTCGGTGGGCGCGAGGCGATCGAAAGGCTGACGACTCGAGTGGTGACGGGACGGTTGGTCACCGACCTGCCGACCAGACGGCCGCCGGTGTACGAGGTGAACGACTTCGTGATCTACTCGAAGGTGCCGGGGAAGTATCTGTACGTCCAGGGTTCGGCGCGGGGCACGCATCGGGATGGTTGCGACGGCCCGTTCTGCTGGAGATGGGCCGGTGGTGAGACCGAACTCGATGCGCACTACGACCCCAGGTTTGCCTGGTTCATCGATCCGCAGAACGCGACCCGCATGTGGGACTACTTCCCCGACATGAGGATGCGCGGTGTAGGGACATTGGAAGGACGCTCGGTGTACCTGGTCGATACCGATGACGATGTATCGCATGCCCTGTACTTCGACGCCCGGACGGGATTGCTCGTCAGGCTCGGGTATAACAGAGAGGTCGACGACTATCGCGAGGTGGATGGAGTGCTGGTTCCGTTCAGCATGGCGATCAGCAGGAAGGGCGGTTCCAGCACTTACATCATCGAAGAGATCCAGCACAACGTCCCGATCGACGACTCCGAGTTCACCGCGCCTATCCGCTAGACGGAGGGTCCTGCCGATTCCCGTAGGTCGGCAGGGCCCATCTCTTCGCTGGTGCTGGCGACCGCTCTCTAACTTCGTTCCGAAATCTCCTCGATCGCCGACTCGGCGGCGCGCCGGATGACATCTCGAGGCGACGCCATCTCGGAGGCCTGGCGCAAGAAGCCGAGCTGGCTCCGGTCTGCGGTTCGGCCGATCGCCCGCAGGGCTTCGGCCTGTACCTGATACGAGTCATCGGCGGCGAACCGCTCGCGGAAGAACCCCACGAGGGCCGGATCATCCATATCACCCAGGATACGGACAGCCGTTCGCCTGACTTGGGAGCTTGCATCGGTTGCTGCGGCCCGGAAGACCTGAAGCGATTCCTGCCTGTCAACCGAAGCAACCGTCTCCAATGCCGCGAGGCGAACCGCCCAGAAGGGATCGTTACGGGCGACCGCGGCGACCTCCTCGGCCACCTGCGGCTCACTGACATAGCGGGCCAGCTCCCGCACCGCCCACTCCCTTCCGATGACATCGTCGTGTTGTACCTGGTAGAGTAGTTCCTCTTCGCTCTTCTCGTAGGTCCACTCCTTCAGCAGCCAGTTCCCTTCATCGAAACGAACGAGAAGAGGTCTTTCCCGACTCGGAAAGACGAAGCTGTCCTGTTCATGCTCCAGCCACACAGTCTCGACCCGTTTTCCAGACGCGGTGACGATCCCGATCTGCACCGGCACCCGGTAGATGGGAACACCGTGATCGCGGTCCTGAACCTGTGCGACGTGCAGTCGGACCTCGCCGGCCGCCGCGTCCCAGGCCGAGCTCACCTCGAACACCGGATGTCCCGGCTTGAAGATGAACTGCTCGAAGAACCAGTCCATGTTCCGGCCGGTCACTTCCTTCACGGTCTTCATGAGGTCGTAGGTGTCCACGGGCTCGAAGGCGTGCTCGTGTAGAAACCTGCTCAGGGCCCGGAAGAAGAGCTCGTCACCCAAGATGAAGCGGAGCTGGTGTAGGATGCAGGCACCCTTGGGGTAGGTATGCGAGTCGAAGTTGTCGTGCGGTCGCTCATAGCGGTTGAACACGATCGGCCGTATGTAGCGGGTGCGGGCTTCCCGAAGGTACTGGTTCTTCTTGCCCAGCAGGGCCCAGGCGCCCTCCTCCTCGCCGCTCTCATGGCGGGTCCACAGGTAATCGGAATAGGTGCCGAAGCTCTCGTTCAACCAGGTGTGCGACCACTCGCGCAGGGTTACGAGATCTCCCCACCACTGGTGGGCGACCTCATGAGCGATGACCCGCTCCCACGAGAAGTCCTGTTCGGCTCGCCGGTCATGGATGACCCCGTCGCCGAGAATAGTGGCCGTGGTCGCCTCGGCGCCGCCTCCGACATGCGGGGTCGTGACCTGGTCGTACTTGGCCCAGGGGTAGGGGTAGTCGAAGAGCTCGCTGTAGTAGGCGATCATGCGCGGCGTCTTGGCGAAGATCCAGCGCGCGTCTTCGGCGTCCTCCGGATAGACCCAGTAGCTGACCGGCAGGTCGCCGAGCGAGTCCTCGATCACCGTAAAGGGGCCGATCGCCAGCATGAACAGGTAGGTCGAGTGGGGCAGGTCCTGCGACCAGTGCCAGGTGACGGTTCCGGCAGCCTCGTCCTCCGTGACTCCGACCAGGCGGCCGTTGGAGAGCACCCGGTTACCCTGCGGCACGGTGACGATGAGCTCGTGGGTCACTTTGTCGTTGGGGTAGTCGTAGCAGGGGATCCAGTGGTGGGCTTCGTCGGGCCAGGAATCGGTCGAGACCATCTGCGGCTGATCGTCGCTCGCGTCATCGAAGAAGAATCCCTGCTGCGGATTCTCGCCTCGGTAGACGACGGTGATGTCTACCGTGTCGCCGTAAGAGAGCTTGCGCGGGAACGCGATGACGACGCTCGTATCGGACCTCTCGAACGAGAGTTCGCGGCCGGACTCATCGATAGCCTTTTCGATGATGATCTCCTCCGCATCCAGCTCGCAGCGATCGAGTCCGTCGGCGAACGGCGTCAGGGTGATGCGGTTCTCGCCCCAGAAGGCCTTCGCATCGAGATCGAAGGTCAGATTGACTCGGTAATGGATGAAGTCACAGGTGCGACTCCGCTCGGCCTGGACCGGCCGACTCCAGACGTCCACCTGTTGAGCGTTGAGAGATGACAAGGCCGGTACGGCGAGCACAATAGCCAGTCCGGCACTGAGGGTTCGTCGCTGAAAGATTGCGACCATCAGTCATCGCCTCACTTTCTGCAGCAGACCGGGCTCGCGCATGAGGCTCTCGATCTCCGCTACCGTGCGAGGAAGCCCGGCCGAGAGGTTCTCGTAACCATCCTCGGTGATCACCACCGTGTCCTCGATGCGGATCCCCATGGTCTCGCTCTCGGGCATGTTGATGTCACAGGCGAAGACGAAACCGGGCTCCAGAGGTTCCTCGGGGCCGGTCATCGATGCCATCACATCGTGTGTCGCCAGCCCGATCGGGTGGTTGTAGCAGCCCCATCTGATCAGCCCACGGAATCGGCGCTCGCCGGCATCATACCCGTTCTCGAGCAACCACTCTCTCACCTTCTCGCCGACCTCCTGGAAGGTGATCCCCGGGCGGTAGTTGTCGAGACAGACCTGCCTGATACCGAGGCCCAGCTCGTAGAGCTCTCGTTGTTCGGGAGTGAAGCGGCCATTCGCCGGGAAGGAGGTGGAGATGTCAGCGTTGTAATAGGCGTAATCGGGGCCGGCGTCGAGGATGATGAAATCGCCGGCCTCCAGGGTGCGATCGTGTCGATGATAGTGACCCCAGGGATGGTGCTCTCCAGACATTATGATAGTCTCATAAGCCAGTTCCTGGGCGCCCTCTCGCTTGCTGATGAACCGGAACAGAGCGGCCAGCGCCCTCTCCGGCACGCCCACTTCGGTGGAACGCATGAACTCGAGATGAGCGTTCACCCCGATCCGGGCCGCTTCCCGCACCAGGGCCACCTCCGCCGACGACTTTATCTTCCGCAGCACTTGGATCGCGCGGAAGCAGTCACGAATCTCGACGCCGGGATACCGCTGCTCCAGTCGTTCGACCAGCTGCAACTCTCGGGTCAGGCGGCCGTCCCAGGGATGCTCCATCATCGTCCGCCGCAACGCCCCGTAGACTTCGTTCGTGTTCATGCGGTGAAGCTCTTCCGGGCGATGCGAAAGACAGAAGTACTCGACGCTCGGGCTAAGCTCGGTCAGGAAGGCCTCCAGTTCCTCGAACGGCAGGGCCGCGTCGATCCCGGTGAACCCTTCCGGGTCGAGGGCAAGCTCGGGAGGGATCCCTTCTCCCCGGGCGTCGCGCTCGTCGAGGGTCAGGAAAAGCGTGCTCTTTCGATTGACACCATCGACGACCAGCCAGGCGTTCGGCGCCTCGACACCGGTGAAGTAGAGGAAGTCGTTGCTCTGAAAGAACTGATAGCTCGCGATCGGTGAGGTGGCCCCAGGGATTATGACTGCTCCATCGGGGACCTCGTCCATCAATCGTTCGCGGCGGGCGGCGTACTCGGTGTTGTCGATCTGGCCGCCCGCCAGGACGAAGGGCACTTCCCCCGGCGGCGACTCACCCGAAGAGCAACCCTCCGTCAGAGTGAACAGGAAGGGTAGCAACAGAACGACCCGCATCCAGGATAGCGGTTGTGTTATGCGTTGGAGTCTCATGCGATACCTCTCTCTCTGGGGCATTAAGGAGGCAATCAATTGTAATCACCCGAATAGCAGGAATAGCGCGTGGCCGAAGACGCCGGCGCAGAGGCCGCCGATGAAATGAGTGGCTATGGCCACATTGGTCAGGCCGCGCTCCTTGATACCGTCCATCATTCCCACGTGGGTGCTCAGAAACCCGGCATTGCAGATGCCGATAGCGGTGAAGACGCAGATCTCTTTGGTGCCGACGATTCCACTCTCCAGGAACTCGGGAACGATGGCCAGCGCGGCGCCGACGGATCCCAGTGACGTGACGGGAAAAGCGATGGCTTCCGGATTCGAGAATCCGAACAAGGGCTCTATGATGAAAGACAGCTTCGCTCCGACCCAGGGAAAGAAACCGATTCCTTCGTAGGGACCTCCGGTATACACACCCTCATTTGGTCCAAAGGCGAGCATCATGACGATCGTGCAGATGATGACGATTCCGGGCATGATGTCTAAACCCGTCTTGACACCATGGACGCCGCCGTCCAGCAGCGCTTCGAGAGCCCGCTGAACGACATTCCCCTTCCGGACCTCCCGGTAGCGCAGTAGGTCGTAGCCTTCTTGCTCCCCCGAGATCACTCCCGCTTCTTTGCCGTATTTCTTCCTGCCGAAGTGTCCCATGAGCCTGACGCTCACGATACCGCCAAGAATCGCAGCGACGTTACCCAGCAAGACAGCTCTGCCCAACGATCCTACACCTGACGACTGTGCCAACATGAAGGTCGTCACGATGAGGCCCATCCCGAAGACGGTGCCCAGGTTCACCAAGGTCGTAACCTGCCATTGCCTGAAGTATTTCAGGAATCCCTTGTCGGCTGCCAACGGCATGATGGCCGGGTTGTCCGACAGATAGGTTGCGACGACCCCGACAGACGCAGCACCCGGCAGTCCGAATAGCGGCCTCATGAGGGGAGAGACCAGGCGGTTGGCGATGCTCACGATGCCAAACTCTGAGATGAGAGACGTAAACGCACCTGCGATGATTATCACTCCCATCAAGAAGAAGACGGTATTCAGGATGAGGTCGTGTGCCGTTCCCATCATGGTCTTGAACATGAAGGCGAGCCCCATTTGCCAGGCGAAGATGGCAAACAAGGCGGCGAGAATGGTTAGCGAGACCAAGGTCTCCGTGGTGATGGCCTTGACGATTCTCTTTTCCGCCTTCTCTTCTTCGGCTTCGTCGTATCTTCTGACACCAAATGCCATGTCACGCTCCTGATTAGCAAAACCGGGAAGATCGTTCTCGAATCTACCACGCTGCATGTGACGCTGGAACAGGATAGTCCGGACGGGCTTGGCGGGCCGAACTTCGAACTGCTTGACCTACGGGCGGGCGCACGGCAGGTTGATTCCTTACCCAAAGGTTCCCGCTGCCTATAGGTCTTGTGCGTTTCCCGCCACGTTCTGCGGTCGGCCGGCGCAAAAGTGCGTCCGGTGCCCCGGAGAAAGGGCAGCGCGCACCTCCCGTCGATAGGCGTTCCCATCCCGCCGATGTCGAGACCCGCCCCGGGCCGAACGGCAGGCGTGCCAAAAGGCCCCTGGAACGGTACGCGAACCGGGAGATCAGCTATGAGCCCCAATCTCGACCGTAGCGCCTCTCGAGGCGTCGCGATTCCGGTCTCCCGCCTACTGATTGCAATCTCGGCTCTCGCCTTCATTGGTTGCGAGCTTCCTTTCGACGCCGACGAAACCCGAGAGGCCCGGCCGGCCCTGTCGGGCGACGCCGCAGGGGCTCCGGTCTTCGCCGTCGACGTTTCCCACTGGTCGGGGACCGTGGCGGAAAGCGAGGTCGCCTGCTGGTGGGACAGCGGTGTACGGCACGTGATCACGGGGACGCAGAATTCCGACATCAATACGCAGCAGCTGCAGATGGCAGTGGACGCCGGGATGACGGTGGATGCCTACGTGATGCTGTACTGGGACTACGACATCACCGATCAGGTCGAGAGGGCGCTGGCGATGACCGCGCCGTTTCCGATTCAGCGGCTCTGGCTCGATGCCGAACAGCCGCCGGGTGGCCGCTCCGCGGCGCAACTGATTCAGAAGATACAGGAAGCGGTAAACGCCTGTGGCACGCAGGCGTGCGGGATTTACACGCGCAAGGTGTGGTGGCGGGATTATGTAGGTAACACGGCCGCGTTCTCTCACATGCCCATCTGGTATGCGTATTACAACGGGCGAGACGATTTCAACGATTGGTACAATCCACTGTACTGGTACGAGGGCCCGTTCGGTGGGTGGGACGACCCGACGGGCAAACAGTACGACTCGGATTGGACTGCGCCCGACCTGTGTAACGTGAACCTCGACTACAACATCATGTACAGGTTCGAGGCTGTCCCCAGCCTGATGGCCGAGGTAGGGAAGGTCACCACGTCACAGGCGAGCGAAAGCACCTGGCAGTCGGTGAGCTTGAGCAACTCCTACGTCAAACCGGTCGTCGTGATGCAGCCGCCTTCGTACAACGGCGGGCAGCCGTCGACGATCCGGATTCGCAACGTTTCGGCGAGCGGCTTCGAGTTCCAGATCGATGAATGGGACTACCTGGATGGCGCCCACACGACCGAGACCATGAGTTACCTGGTCGTCGAGGCTGGCGTCCATCGCCTCGCGAACGGTGGGCTGCTGCAGGCCGGAACGCTGACGGCGGACCACAACTTCCGGTCGGTGAGCTTCGCCCAAGCCTTCGCCAGCACGCCGGTGATTGTTAGCCAGGTCCAGAGCTACAACGGTGGCTCGGCCGTAGTGACCCGGCAGCGGGCGAAGTCGGCCTACGGATTCGATGTGAGGGTCCAGGAAGAAGAAGCCAACGACGGGATCCACGTGGTGGAGACGGTGGGATATCTGGCCGTGCAGCCGGGGTCCGACGTGCTAGTCGATGTTCCGTTCGAGGCCTCGCTGACTCCCGATGCCGTCACGCACGTGTGGTATCCTCTCACTTTCGGGGATAGCTACTCCGATCCGGCCTTCCTGGCCGGCGTCCAGACGACCGATGGGGGCGATCCGGTCGGCTTGAGGTACAGATCGCTGGGGCCAACCGGCGCCGAGATCTTCCTGGAGGAAGAGAAGTCGGCGGACGGCGAGGTCGGTCACACCACGGAGGTCGTGGGGTACCTCGTCTTCGAGAACCCAGCAGGTCCCGTCGGCGGACCGCCGCCGGCGCCCACCGGACTGGACCCGAGCGACGATGCAACGATCACGACGAGCTCCGTGACGCTGACCGTTGACCCGATCGCGGACGCCACGCTGTACGACTTCGAGATCGAGTACCTGAACGGATCGACATGGACATATTACCACACCTACTCATCTACCGAGCCGTCGCAGACGTTCTGGCCCGTCCATGACGACACCCCCTACCGTTGGCGGGCACGGGCTCAGAACGAGCATGGATGGGGGCCATGGTCGGGTTGGGCGACCTTCAACTTCGGTGATGTCGGATCGACGTCTCCGCCGCCCGCTCCCACGGGACTGAACCCCAGGGACGATGCGACGATCACCACGAGCTCCGTGACGCTGACGGTCGATCCGATCGCGGGCGCCACGGGCTACGACTTCGAGATCGAGTACATTAGCGGGGGTACATGGACCCGCTACTACACCTACAGCGGCACTGAACCGTCGCGGACGTTCTGGCCCGTCTACGATGATACGCCCTACCGCTGGCGGGCCCGCGCCCAAAACGAGTACGGCTGGGGACCGTGGTCGGGTTGGGCGACGTTCAACTTCGGGGATGTCGGATCGACCTCACCGCCGCCCGCCCCCACAGGCCTGAGCCCGAGTAACGGTCAGACCATCACCACGAGCTCTGTGACGCTGACGGTGGACCCGATCTCGGACGCCACAGCGTACGAGTTCCGGATCGAGTACCTGAGTGGCGGGGCGTGGACGTACTACTACACTTATTCCGGGTCCGCGCCGTCGCGGACGTTCTGGCCCGCCGTCCACAATACGAGCTACCGCTTTCAGGTACGCGCCAAGAACGAGCACGGCTGGGGGCCATGGTCGGGTTGGGCCACGTTCTCCTTCCAGGGTTAGTCAGGTAGGCGGCAAGGAGCTACTGTCTCTCTCGTTCCAGTTGCTCGATAATCTGCCGGGCGTAGACCATGTCGGGGTCGACCTCCAGGCATTTCCTGTAGTAGACGAGCGCACGCTCGATATCGCCGCGCTCCCGGTAGATGCCCCCCAGACGCCACCAGCCGTTCAACGAAGCCGGATAGATCGCCAGCAGGCGCTCGAGCATCTCGATGGCTTCGTCTACCCTGCCGGCCTGCGCCAGGTTGTCCGAACTCATCACCAGGACCATATCCGGAATCGCGACATCATAGCCGTAGCGTCCCGACAGCGCGTCGTAGTACGCCTCGACGTCGGCCAGCGAGACGACCTCCATGTCGCGTGGGAATTCGTACTCGTGGAAGAGAAGCGTCAGGCCCTCGCGCATCCCCGACGGCGCGAGAAAGTCGCCGTTCTCCTCGACCACCTCGATTTTCCACTCGAACTCGGCCGGCGCCGCGGCGGACACAACCGCCTCGAGCTGCGGCATGTACTCGAGCGCCTCGGGGAAGTCGCTATCCTCGGCGATCACATACAGGAAGCTGTCGAGTGTCTCTTTGCCGGCCAGGAAGGTTCGGACTTTCTCGATCAGATAGTCGCGCTGCACCAGGTAGCGGAACGGGTTGTTGAGGATATAGGCGTCAAAGGTCTCAGGTCGCTCCGTCAGGGTGTAGAGGCCGAACGTCCCCCCGGCCTGTGGGCCGACCAGGATCCGGAAGTCCGCGGTCCGATAGTTCGCCTCGACGAACGGCATCGCCTCCTCGACCATGAACCGCAGGAACCGGTCCGCGCCGGCCGGGTTCCCTTCGCGATCGAGCGGCAGGTAGTCGCGGTAGCGGTCAGTGTTGGCAATCCCCACCAGGATAACCGGCGGCATCCGCGTGGTACCCAGGAGCGTGGTGATGTACAGGGCTTCGGGGAAGTAGTTCCTGATCTGGCCGCCGTAGAGGATATAGATGACGGGGTATCCGATCGCCGTCGCTTCGTAACCGCGCGGCAGGTTGACCAGCAGCGTGCGGTCTTCGTCGAGTATCGTGGAGTGGATCTTTCTGTAGTGGCCGATGACGATGTCCTCGTTGTCCTCCTGCGCGACGGCGGGCAGCGCCGACGTCGCCGTCAGAAGTGCCAGCGTCAGGGTCAACACCGAGCGACTTATTGTCGGAAACCTCATTCTTCGTGCTCCCTATCGATCGGTTGGCAGCAGACGAGACGTTACCGCAGCGGCGTTAGGATGCTGCGTGGCACTCGAGCTGCGCAACCTGTCGAGAATCACTCGTACCTCAGCGTCTCCATCGGATCCACCCGCGTTGCGCGGAGCGCCGGAGCCAGCGATGCCGCGAGGCCGGTGGCGATCAGCACTAGCGCGATGAGCGTGTAGATCCTCCAGTCCCAGGGGCTCGCATCGAAGAGCATCTCGCCCATGGCGGGCGCCAGGAGCGCTGCGAGCGCCACACCGATGATGAGGCCGAGGACCAGCTGGATCAAACCGCTCCTTGCCGTGAGCCACAGGATGCGGCGCGCGTTGGCGCCCAAGGCCATTCTGATGCCGATCTCGCGGGTGCGGCGCCGGACCAGGAAGGCCATCACGCCGTAGAGCCCCACGGTCGCGAGCACGAGGCCGGCGAGGCCGAAGAGCGCGAACAGCACGGCGAGGGTGCGCTCGGGCGCGGTATTTTCGGAGATGAGCCGCGCGAGCGAGCCGACTTCATAGATGGGCAGGTTGGGATCGATGGCCGCGACTTCGTCGCGGACCAAGGGGGCGAGAGCGAGCGGGTCGCCGGCCGTGCGTAGTAGGACGCTCATGGTACGCCGCGTGCTCTGTGAGAAGGGCAGATAGATGCCCTCTGAGCCCCGTGCGCGCCGGCGGGCCATCGCCAGGTCGGGCGCGACGCCGACGATCGTCCGCCAGGGGCTCTCCGAGTCGAGCCTGCCCAGCTTGATCCGCCGGCCCAGGGGATTCTGGCCGGGGAAGTAGAGCCGTGCGAACCGTTGATTGATGATCGCTACCGGCTCGCTCTCGGCGTGATCAATGGCGGAGAACGGGCGTCCCGCCAGTAGCTGGACATCGAGAGCACGGAAGTAATCGTTACTGATCTGTGCGAACACGGCCCAGGGCATGTCCCGGTCACGATCGTAGCTCTCGCCCTCTATCTGGAATGTGTTCGTGTAGTAGTTGGCACCCGGTGGCCACAAAACGATGGCGGCGGACGATACTTCGGGGCGACTCTCCAGACGCTCGAGCAGCTCGGAGTAGAAGCGGTCGATGTCCGAGTTGTCCGGGTAGTCATTGGAGCGCAGCTGAATCCGTGCCGTGAGCACGTTCTCGGTAGCAAACTCGAGCTCATCGGCCGTATGAATCAACACTCCCTTCACCATCAGTCCCGCCACGGTCAGGAGCCCGCACGATAGAGCGACCTCGGCGACGACGAGGGTGCGACTGAGACGACTCAGGCGCAGGCTGGAGCTGCGGCTCGTGTCCTTGAGCACCTCGTTCATCTCGACGCCCGTGGCCTTGAGCGCCGGTCCCAGGCCGGCGAGTATCGTCGCGACCAGGATGAGGGCGAAGCAGAACGCGAGCACCGTCGCGTCGATCTCGACCCACATCCAGAAGAAGGGGATCTGATGCGCCACCGCCCGGTTGAAGAGCGTGACCCCAACGTGGGCGAGCCCGATTCCCAGCGCGCCGCCCAACGCCGCGATGGCTAGCGCCTCGGCCAGGTTTTGGGTGACGAGCGCGCTGCGGCTGGCGCCCATAGCCGCCCGAATTGCGACCTCTCGATCGCGCGCCGCGGCACGCGCCAAGAGAAGATTCGCCACGTTGGCGCAGGCGACCAGCAGCACGAAGGCGACGACGGCCACCATAATGTTCATCAGCAACGCGTCGCGCGGCTCCACGATGTGCTCCCTGTAAACCGCGACTCGCGTGCCCAGTCCCTCGTAGCTCTCGGGGTGCGCGAGCTCGAGACGGCGGGCGAGCGCCGCGACCTCGACGCGCGCCGACTCGAGCGAGACGTCCTCTCTCAGGCGCCCGAAGGCGTGTATGTAGCGGTTACCGCCCGGCTCCGCCGAGGGATCGAGCTCGAGTGGGATCCAGAGCGCCTGTTGGTAGGGGAACTGGAAGTCCTCGGGCATGACCCCGACGACGGTCCGCTGCAGCCCGTTCAGGCGCACGGTTCTACCGGCGATCGCCGGATCACCGCCGAAGCGTTCCTGCCAGAGCCGGTGGCCGAGCACGACGACCGGCTCGGCGCCGGGGCGCTCGTCCGCCGGAAGGAATCCCCGGCCCAACACGGGCCCTACCCTGAGGGTCTGGAAGGCGTCCGCGCTGACCGCCGCCGCCGCGACGCGCTGCGGACGGTCCTCTGCACCGGCTAGATCCACGTCGGTTTCGTCGAACCCGGCCAGCCCCTCGAGCGTCGTCTGTGCGTCGCGCCAGGTCTGGAACTCATGGGCGTTCAATGAGATGTCGAGTCTGTTGCGAGCAACCCGGTCACGGAACAGGTAGATCAGGCGGTCGGGCTCCTGGAAAGGCAGCTCGCGCATCAGTCCGTGCGAGATGCTGAACATCGTGGTCGTCGAGCCGATCCCCAAGGCGATGGCCACGGCGGCGAAGATCGCCAGACCGGGAGCCCGGGCCAGCAGCCGGAACCCGGAGCGAAGATCTCTGAGCAAGCTCTGCATGGCAGCGACTCCGGTAGGCGCGTCCACTACACCCTACGCGGCAGCCGGGAGGCCTGTTTCGTAGGAGGCCATGCGCCCTCGCCGCCATCGCGGCTCGCTAGGTCCGGAATCGAAACTGATGCTGCTGGACGAAATCCTGACCCTGCGTACGTAGTGCGCGCCTAGGCTGTATCCAAGTAGCGGTGATTGCAGTGGTCATGCCCCTGCATCAGCGTCCTGTTGCGCTCCATCTTCAGGTTCGGGTTGAACGCCGTGGGCCAGTGATAGTCCATGTTGCACACCGCGGCATGGCCGATCGCTCCGCCGAGACCGGCTGCGTGGAAGGTTTCGGCGATGAGGCACTCGGTGACCCGCAGTCCGAAGGCCTTCTCCGTATCCTCCACGACTTCGTGTGTCAGTATGGAGGAGTACCTCGGTGGCCGGAACTGGCTCACGAAGGTCTGGAAGCTGGTGTCAGGCATCCTCTCTGCCTGCAGCTCGCCGATGGCACGGCCGTAGTCGGCCGAATTGATATTCAGCAAGCGAATGATTTCGTCCTCTCCCAGCTCTTCTTTGAGCGTCCTAATGAAGCGGAAGAATGCTCGGTTCTCCCGCTCGCTCTGTTGCCTCTCTGACAGGGTAAGCTCTTTGGGGACATCGAACTTGTGTTCACCCTGCTGTTGCGCGACGCCCTCGCAGATCCCCAGGCTCGGCAGCTTGCAGAGACCCAGCCAGGCCATCGCACAAGCGGGGACCGTTCGAGTCAGGAGTTCCCGACGGTTCAGATTGCACGGATTGTCAGCTTTCATGGTGTCCTTCCCGGTTCAAGGAAATGCAAGATTACGCTCTCGAGTCCAAGATGCGACCGGAATGCGAGTGCCATCTCATCATTGAAGCTCCTCGGGGATAAAGCCGGGCCAGCCATACTCGAGGGCGATGCTGTTGATGATCTCGGCTGCTAGAGGCATCCCGGCGTCGGAGTTCGTCATCACGACTGCACCTTGTCCGGTCGTCAAGTATGCGTACATGAGGGCGCGGTAGCCTTCGTTGCCGCCGTTGTGCGTGAACCAAGCTTGCTCGCCGTTGCGGCGAACGAGAAGTCCGAGAGAGAAGCTGCCGAACTGGGGTGTCGTCAGCGCGGGGGCGCTCTCAGTCGAAAGGAGAGCCTGGGGCGACCGGGACGCGGCCGCGTGCACGGCAAGTGCGAAGCGGGCCAGGTCCGATGCTGTAGTCCAGAGCCCGGCCGCCGCGAGCTCGGGGTAGACATGCCAGCGGTCGGTCAGAGCCGCGCCATCCTCTCTGTGCCCGACGGCGGCCTGGGTCTCGAGGTCGGCAGGCAGCGGTTGCGCGAAAGTGCTGTGTTCCATGCCGAGCGGCTCGAGCACGAGGCTATCCATGAGTGTCGAGAAGTCCTGGCCGGTCACATCCTGTAGCACCTGCTGCAGCACGACATACCCGCCTCCCGAGTAGGACCAGCTCGAGCCGGGAGGCCGCACGATCCTGATCGGTGGCGTGTTCGTAGGCGTCGAGCCGTCGAGGATCTGGGTTAGCGTTGGGAGGTCAGCCCCGGGTTCGTAGCCCGGGAAGCCGGGCACGTTCAAACCGGCCACATGTGCCAACAAGAGAGCGACCGTTGCGGAATCGCTCGACCCGGCGTCGCTGTCGGGAAGTTTCCAGTTGTGCAGGTAACGATTGACGGGCCTCTCGAGCGCGAGCAGCCCTTGGTCGACGAGACGGAGAGTCAGGAATGCGGTGAGCGCCTTGCTGATCGAGGCGGCCTGGAACAGCGTCCCCTCAGAGACTGCCTGACTCTCACCCGCCGCGGCTCTAGCGTAGCCGCGGGCCCAGTGGACCCTCCCGTCGTGGATGACGGCGATACTGACGGCCGGGACCCGGTAGTGCGCCAAGCGCTCCTCGAGCGTCCACCTCTCCGTCGGCACTGATCCCGGCGATTGCAGCATGTGAAGGCCGCTCACGACACGCGCGATGCGATCCTGAGAAGTCCCCGGATCACTCTCACCGGTTTCAGCGGTCGGCGAGCAGGCGCTTACGAGCATTAAGCCCCAGACCACCGGATGAATGACGCTGGCCCTGAGCTTCATTCCTCTATCCCTCGTGAGCAGCTCAGCTGCGCGTTCGAGTGATTGTTGTACCCTACGGTCTCTGTACAAGAAACGTTCCGCGGCGGCTGGAGCAGCTACGATGCGTTCGGTGCAGGGATTTAGGTGCGGGACGCTGAGCGAGTGGCGGCGGCGGGCCTCGGGGCTGGTCGGGGCTGCCGTCCGGTTGCGGGACACTCTAATCCCAGAGGCGGACGGCTCTAGCTCTTCGGCCGCACGAATTCTTGGATCGGCGGGTGCTTGGGCACTAGATCCGCACGGCAAGCCTGAAACGACCCGACCTCGCGGGATCGGGTCTGTTTCAGGCTTGAGGGTTGCGACCCGGGGTTGCCGTGCGGACTCCCTTAGTTGCCCTTCTTTTCGCTCATTGCGCGCACGAATTCCAAGAGAGCGCTAATCTGCTCGTCGCTGAGCTGAGTCGAAAAGCCGGGCATGGTGCCCCGCCCTTCGGCGATTATGGCGAGTAGCTCCTCATCGCTAACCTGGCTCATCCGTTCCGGATCGGTCAGGTCGCTGGGCCGCGGAGTGAGGGCCGCCGCAGCCGGGCCATCGCCCTCACCTGTGGCGCCGTGGCATGCCACGCAGTACTTGGTGTAGATCTCCTGACCGCTCGGCGGTGTTAGCGGCAGAAAGCCGGGATCGGCGGATGCCACGCGCACCGGATCGTCCTCCGGCCGCTCCATCGTCAGCCGCCGCGCAGCCCCCATCAGGAACTCGAGGACCGCTTCTTCCTCGTCGGAAGTGAGGCGGGCGTTGAGGGCCATGTGCCCAACGATGGCACGCCAGCTGTCGGCGTCGTACTTGTTGGGGGGCTGCATCCGATGGCATCGGGCGCACGTTCGAGCCCAGACGTCGGCGCCTGACTCCTGGGCCGCGGCCGGTGCCGCGACCACGAGTAGCGCCAGCGCGCCCAGCCCGAGAATCATCGTATGCCTAGTCATTCCATACATAATCTCTCTCCTGAGAAGCATCTCCTTAGAACACGACCGCGAACTGCGTCATCAGCCTGTTGTTGTCCTCTTTGAATCCCTCATCTTCCGAAACCAAGAAATAGGCGACTCGCAGGGCCGCCGACGCGGAGACGTAATAGTTCGCGCCAAAACCCAGTTCCTTCGCGTCGGAATCATCGCCGGGGAAATCGGCCACCGAGAAGCGAACCACGGGCTCCACGTCGGCCAGAAACCCTGTTGCACCGGCTTCCGCGAGGTTATAAGCCAATTGGCCGTAGAAACCCCAGCGGTTGGCATCCTCGCCGGTCGTCTCCTGTATGGCGTACACCACCTCGCCCCTCAGATCGACGCCACGATAGATGAAGTCGAAGTCTCCCCCCAAGAACGTCAGATTGAGGTTTTCATCCGTCGCTGTGTTGGTTGCGTACTTCCCTCGGTACGCCGAGGCGCCGACGCTGATCCCCTGTGGGAGCTCGACACCCAACCGCCCACCGATCGCCTTGTTGTCGTCCGCATCCGGGCGCTCACGATCGTTGTCCCGCAGACCACGGAAGCTGAACGCGTCGGCATCACCCTTCAGACCGTTGACCACGTATGCGTCGAAGCTGACTCGAGATCGGTTAGCCAGGGGCACTCCGCCTGTGACCCACACCCCCACATCGGAATAGGTCGACGGGAACACGTTGCTGTACACCAGCGGGCGGCCGGGCATCCTGCTGATCCACGTCGGATGCAGGTCCTTGTTCCACCGATTGAAGGGGATGATGAACTTACCGCCGACCAGCCTCACGTTGCGGATCCCCGTGTACGCCAGGTAGCCGTACTCGAGAGCGATCTCCTCGCCGGCGTGCTCGTACTCCACCTCCACCCCGACTTGCAGATCTCCGACGATCCAACCCACCAGAATCAGGTTGATGTGGTGGTTGTCGAAGAAGTGGTTCCACTCGTCGTCAGGATCCCCCGTCTGCTGAAGTGTCCACTCGAGGTCGCCGTAGCCCGACACCTTGAGACCTTGTCCAGGCGCCTCCCCGGCGAACGCGATCACCAAGAACAATCCGACGGCGAGGATGCGACATGCCCGCCGGCCAACTCTGTTGAACATCTCCGGCCCTCCTTCCATGAGGACTGCCGTTACGATTGACGCTCGCGCCGCCGACGGCGGCCCGCAGAGCGCGTTGGGGCTCGCGCAGTTTTCCGGAGCAGCATTCGCAGGGTGTGTGCCACAGGGCCGAAGGATGTAACCAATTGAAAAGATTGCACTTACGCCACAGGCAAATGTGCCTGCCACCCCGGGAAGGGGGCGTATGCCCCACTGAAGCTGGCGGATTACACCCAGTCCCGGCGGTCGAAAGCGAGCCCCGGCTCACCCACAAGACCGAGGAGGGTGCCCTGTGACTCGCTTCCTGCGTGGTCCAGGACGGGCACATGGTGGCCATGGTTAACGAGTGCCGGTGTGCTAGAAGCGGGCGAGTGGCGGCGTCGCCGGCGACGATGGATGCTAGGAAACGCGCCTGACAGGATTCGCGTTGAGGGCGCCGCTAGGCGCCTTCATACCGAACGCCGCGCGTGGTGTGCGCGGCGTGAGTCTCCACCTGTGGCCTTCAGCTTCGGGGGCGCCCTCAGGTCGGCTCGTCGGCCAGGCGCGCCAAGGCCTCCTGGGCGGTCTCGAGCTGTGGGCGCAGCTCGGGGTCGCAGTCCTTCCAGCGCCGAATGAAGCGGTTGTAATGGCTGGCCGCCTTCTCCGGGTCGCCCAACCGCTGGTAGATGTCACCCAGGCGGAGTCGTGCCGGTGCCAGGAAAGTTTGGTCGTACATTCCCTTCATGCCGAAGCCCTCGTACCAGTGACGAGCCTCATCATAGCGGCCCAGGTCGTAGAGCACCTCGGCCCGCAGCCAACGCTCGAAAACGCTCATTAACGGCGAATTGAACCACGCCGCTCTCGCTTCGATCTGCTCTAGATAGCTCAGCGCCTCTTCCGGTTGTCCGCGGGCGCGGGCCGCCTGGGCACGCAGCGTGAGGGCCAGGTTGCCGGCGACGGTCATTAGGCCCGCGTCCAGGTCGCGACTGGCGGTCCAGGCTTCCACCTCGGCGGCCACGGCCTCGGCCAGCTCCGGTTCGCCCAGTCGGTCATGAGCCCGACCGAGGTAGAAAGAGCGGACTAGCGTATCCGCAAAGCTGTCGGGATGCCAGCGCGCGATGCTGTCGCGGAGCTGAATCAGCTCTTCGGTCGTGACAGGAGCGGCCGGGTGAAGCCAGGCCATCCACGCCGCCCGACTGTTCGGTCGTAGGGTGCGCAGAGCGGCGATCTCGCGCTGGGCAGCCTTCCAGCGACCGCGTAACAACTCCAGCCAGATGAGGTGTGAGTAGCCAGTAGCTCTCCAATCGCTGGGCCTATCCAGCTCCGTCAGGATCTCGAACAGCCGTCGCGCCGCATCCGGGTCCTCAGCCTGGTGGGCCAGCCACCCGCCAGTCGCCCAAACGAGGAAGTGCGGCCCAGCTCTCAGGGCTTCGACGGCACTGTCCAACGCATCCGCTTCGCCGCGCAGAGAAGCGAGCATCGCTCGGTACTGTGGAGACCAGGAACCCTGAGGGTTAGTCTCTAGCATACGCTCCCGAGCCGCGGCAACCGTTTCAAAGTCGCCCTCGAACGCGGCGACAAAGCATAACAGGTCGTTGCCTCCCTCGTTGAACAGATCTAGCGCCAAGGCCTTCTCGGCGACCCTTCGTAACTCGGCGACCGGTCGACCCCGTTTGTGGCCGTCGTAGAAGAGCAGGTAAGCCAGCTGGCCCCAAGCATCGAGCTCATCAGGGTACCGGCTCAGTATCCGCCCGTAGATATCCTCGGCCTCCTCCCAGTTGTCCCGCACTCTCCAGGCGTGTAAGGCATCGATGAGCAGGCTGTCCCGCTCGGAGAGTCCCGCGCTGAAGCGTCGGGCTCGCTCCAACGCCTCTACATTCCACATTCCCGGAAGCCAGAAGACATTCGCGGCAGACTGGTAATAGGCGAGGGCGAAGGTCGTGTCGAACTCGACAGCGCGCCGGTATGCGACATAGGCCGAGTCGTAGATCCCGGCACGGGCGAATGCCTCGCCCTGCAGATAGGCCTTCAGCGCGTCGAACGACTGCGTTGTGGCGATGCCCACGCGTGCCAGCCGATTCGCCGCGCCTGCGTGTCGCTCGATCAGAAGTCGCCGCGCCAGCTCAGGGGTCAGCTCGTAGAGGACGCTAGCCTCGTCGCCCACCACCATCTCGGCGTCCGCCCTCCGGCCGCGGCGCAAGTCGTACAGCGTGGCGCTTGCCCGGTAGCTGCCGCCGGCTTCCAGAACGCTGCCATAGATATAGAGGCCGGCGCCGAAATGCCGGGCGATCTCTTCACCCTGTTGGGCGTCGAGGTCGGTGTACTCGCGCTCCACGTACTTGAGCAACGCGAAGGGATCCACCGCCGTCAGCTCGCCGGCGCCGTCGATAGCCGTGCTAAGCAACTCCGCCATACCGACGCCCAAATAGGCCGACTCCTCGTCACCGCTGTACTCGAACGGCAACACGGCCACTCGATTGGGCGAGACGGGGATGCCCGCCGCCCCGAATTCGGGCACCGAGCGGCCGAGCAGCAGCCAGGTGGTGACAACAGCCGATAGCGCCAACGCACCGATGAACGCGAAGCCGGCGATGCGCCGGGTGAGAAGTCGCGGACGTGATGCAGGCTTCTCCGCAACCACCGGCACTCGGGGCAGGGCCGCCTGCGCCGGCGACGCGTCATCCGAAGCATCTGGCTGGCCCGGAGCGACGCGTGCCCGCTCAAGCTCGTGGCTGAGCTGCTCGGCGAAGTCCAGAAGTTCTGGCGGTGGCTCGATGTCTAGGTCACGCTCGAGCAGGCGCGCATGCTGCTCGGCGTGCTGGATCGCGTTGGCCGGATCACCCCCCACCGCCAGGGCCTCCATCAAGCGCAGCGCGTACCGGGAGTTGTAGGGATCATGGGTCGCCAGCCGTCTCCACCAGCGGACCGCGGCGGGATGGTCTCCGGCCTCCTGCGCCCGCTCAGCCAGGCGCTCGAGGGTCGCCGCGTAGGAATCGGCGAGCCGCTGCCGCTCGGCTTCGACCCAGCGATCGAACTCCGGAGCGTTCTTGACGAAGAAACCGTCGAGGAACGCTCCGGCGTAGAGCGATGCCGCGGACTCGAGATCGCCGCGCGCCACCGCACTCTCGAACTCCACCACATCACACGATACAAGGTCGGAATCGAGCCGGACGCTGTCACCCTCGGAGCGCAGGGCGCTCGTGCCGAGGGCTCTTCTAAGCACGTATACCGACTCTGACAGGAGGTGACGACCCCGTTCCGCTTCGGCCTCGGGCCACAGGTAGGCAGTCAACTTCTCTCGGCTTACCGCTCCGGTCCGGCTCGCCGCCAGAAGCGCCAGGAGAGCGATACGCCGGGTCTGCACCGCTTCGCCGTCGGGCTCGCCGTGCTCGATCCGCAGCGATGCGCCGCCAAGCAGCCTTAGGGACAGCATAAGGCGCGCCTTGAGAAAAACTTGACTTTCGCCTGAGAAGTGCTGGATCGCTCCTGCTTAGTATAGACGCGCGATCCCGGAAGGTGCAACCAAGAGCCAGTGACCCAAACTCGCTGGCGGCTTCACCCTGCAGCCGCAGCGATCCAAACAGGAGGTACTTATCATGCGCTGGATTCGAGTAGTTCCTTGCCTGATGCTGGCCGTGCTGCTGGCGAGCTGCGGCGACGAGCCGGTGACGCCGACGGAGTCCGCCGTCCCCTCGCTGTCCCTAGCCGGGAACAGCGGCCCCTCGGCGAACGGCCAGGCGATTCTCCCGCTGGACCTCTACCCGGGATACGAAGGACTTATTACAAGTTCCTTTCACGCCCGAGAAAAGCAGGACGGTAGCGTGTCCGGTTCGTTTGAAGCAAAGAGTCGAGGTCAGGATGTTGAGCTGCACGCGAGGCTTGACTGTCTCGTCGTGAACGGTAACGAGGCGACTCTCGGAGGTGTCTTCACGCAGGTCCGAAAAGGTCCGGGGTGGCCGATGGAGTTCGGAGACGTATGCGTCGGTGACCGGATATGGTTTAAGGTCAGAGATAACGGCGAAGGCTCCGGCAGCGACCCGGATCAGTTCACTGATGTGTGGTGGGAGGCTTGCGGGCTCGTAACTGAAACTGTGTGCGGTCCATACCCGATAGTAGAATTTCCGAACCTCATCCCCGACCTCGTCGACATCGAGAGGGGCAACGTACAGGTAAAACAGTGATCACGTGACACTCCGTGAGTTCCCGGCTGAAACGAGAGAGCCCCCAGCCGAAACTGGGGGCTCTCTCGTGCATGCAACCACCTCGGTGCCCCAGGATCTCAACTGGGCGATGGCCGGCCCCGGCCGGCTCCACACCTACGGCCTGTAGGGCAGCGCGAAGCTGCCCTCCCTCTCCATGCTGGGACGGCTCGTCGCAGGTTGGACCTCACTAGACAGGTAGCTACGCTTCTGCAAACGCGCCTGACAGGATTCGAACCTGTGACCTTCGGCTCCGGAGGCCGACGCTCTATCCAACTGAGCTACAGGCGCGTGGACCGCTAAGTTATTAGGTGGCTCTTACCGAGGGAAGCCCCGAGAGATGGGGGCGTGTGGGGGCGCCACCCGGGCTGTTCGTTAATGGGATTCCACCTGTGCGGTTTCGGACGGCACGACGCTGGCGTCGCCGAGGGCCCGGCGTAATCGCTCATGATCAGGGCGATACCTACGTGGGGCGCGGCGGCACACGACTTGCCCACTCGTCTCCCCATCTACGCCGATCCTCGTGCACTCAGCCCCGGAGAACGATGGAAGCTCTTCTTCAGGACATCAGGTACGCCGGACGGGTTCTCCTAAAGACACCGATGTTTACGGCTGCGGCGGTGGTCACGCTGGCCCTGGGCATCGGGGCGAACACGGCGATCTTCAGCGTGGTCCGCGAAGTTCTGCTGCGAAGGCCGCCGGTGACGGAGCCCGAGCGGCTGGCCGCGGTGTACACGACGTGCCGGCGTGGATTGCCCAGGTGCTCGTCGTCCCTCCCCGATTACGAGGACTACCGTGACCGGTCGTCGGCATTCGCCGACCTGGCCGGCTACTCTTGGTTCGCACTGAACCTCGGTGACGGAGAAAGCGGACGGCTGGCCACGGGGCAACTGGTAACGAGCAATTACTTCGAGGTCCTGGGGGTCGGGGCGCGACTAGGTCGCGTGATCGGACGAGACGACGCGGGGAGGGGAAGGCCCGCCACGGTGGCCGTCCTGAGCGCCAAGCTGTGGCGCGATCAGTTCGGTGCGGATCCGGGTGTCGTGGGACGAACCGTGCGCCTGAACGGTGTGGCGTTCACCGTAATCGGAGTGGTGGCCGATGGTTTCAAGGGCTTGGACCTGGCCAACGAAGCGGACGTTTGGGTATCGATCTTCACACGACCTCTGTTGGATGCTGAAGACGATCCGATCGCAGCCGCCGAAACCTTTTTCGACACGCGCGGGGTCCGCTGGATCCAGACGCTGGTCGGCCGCTTGGCACCCGGCGTCAGCGTGGTGCAGGCACGGCAGGAGATGGCCTCGATCTCCAGACAGCTGGCGGAGGAGTACCCCGAAGATCGGGCCGCAATGGAAGGCCCGCGCTCGATCACGGTCGACCCAGCGCCGCGCTATATCCTCCCGGTGGGCAGCGAGAGCGACCTCAAGCGCTTCATCTGGCTGCTGTTCGGCGTCGTGGGCGCGACCCTGCTGCTGGCCACGGCGAACCTGGCGAACCTGTTGCTCGTCCGTGCCTCCGGACGGCGCCGCGAGATCGGCATCCGCCTCGCCGTCGGCGCGGGCCGTGGCCGGCTGATCCGCCAGCTGCTCACGGAGAGTATGACCCTCGGCCTTGCGGGTGGAGCGGTCGGGCTCGTCGTCGCCATCTGGATGCTTGACCTGCTGTCCGCGTTCCAACTGCCGGGAGGCGTGTCGATCGGCGCGTTGGAGGTCGGGCTCGACAGCCGCGTGTTGCTCTTCGCCCTTCTGCTATCACTGGTGACCAGCGTGGCCTTCGGCCTGATTCCGGCATTGCAGGCGAGCCGGCCTGAAGTGGTGAGCTCACTGAAGGGCGGCGAGTCGGAGAGAGGGGCGGGTCACGATAGGCTGCGCAAGGCGCTGGTCGCCGTACAGGTGGCTTTGTGTCTGGTGCTTCTGGTGGGCTCCGGACTCTTCGTTCGCGCGCTACGTAACAGCCTCGAGTTCGATCCCGGCTTCCGGTCCGAAGGAGTCGCACTGGCACGGTTCAATCTCGCCTTGCTCCGTTATACTCCCGAGCAGGGTGGGTCTTTCGTCGAGCGGCTGCTGGAACGGGTAAGAGGGCTTCCCGACGTCACTGCGGCGAGCGTCGCTACACTCGTTCCCTTGCAGGCTGGCGGATTTCGCGGGACGTTCGTCACGGTCAGCGGTTATCATCCCGCCCCCGACGAAGAGATGCGAGTCGACTACCTGTTCGTCGAGCCGGGCTATTTCCGGGCGCTGGGGATCCCGCTGGTTCGCGGTCGGGTCATCGAGGCCGGCGACCGGGAAAGTTCCCGACCGGTGATGGTCATCAATCAGGATATGGCGCGCCGCTATTGGCCGGGCCGCGACCCGCTGGGCGGTATCGTCGACTTCGGAGAGCTCCAGCTCGAGGTGGTGGGTGTGGTGGAGAACCCTGTCTGGACCGGCCTGGGAGAGTCGCCGACCCCGTTCGTCTTCTTGCCGCTCCCCCAGTATCCGGCCTTCACCAGCAACGGCTTCCTCACGCTCCTCGCGCGAACGGCTGGCGATCCACGCCGGCTGCTACGCGCCTTGCCTGAGGAATTACGGTCGCTCGATCCGCAGCTGTCGATCAGCAGTCTCCAGACGATGAAAGACCAGCTCAATGCGGCGCTCATGCCGCAGCGGATGGGTGCCGCCTTGCTCTCGCTGTTCGGGTCGCTGGCCCTCGTGCTCGCCGCGGTGGGCATCTACGGTGTCGTCGGGTACACGGTGGCCCGCCAGTCTCGCAGCATAGCGATCCGTATGGCGCTGGGCGCCAGAGACGTGGACGTCTTGGCTCTGGTGGTCCGGGGAATGAGTGCGACGATTCTGGTTGGGCTTGGCGCCGGGTTACTCGTCGCGCTGGCACTCACGAGGACCGTCGAGGCATTCCTCTTCGGCGTCGGCCCAGATGATCCACTCACCTTTGGCGTACTCGGGATATTTCTGGCGTCGGTCGCTCTGGTGGCCACGCTTCTCCCGGCGCGCCGGGCGACGCGCATGAAGCCGATGGCCATCCTCCGAACGGAGTGAGGTGGGCGGTCGTCTGATCGGATCGAGGAGTCGAGACGAGGAGAGTCGGACCCGATCGTCGCAACGTACTACAAGGCTAGGTTTGCGTTGGCTCCTCCTCTGATCCGGGAAGCTCCTTGGTCTCCGATTCCGCTTCCTCGTAGGCGCGCTTGAACTCGGCGCGTCCCGCCTCGACGCTGGCCTTGATGGCGTCCCAGGCGCTCCCGCCGGCGGCCTGCAGATCCTTGAGCTTGCCGATCAGCTCCTGCTGCTTGGCCCGGAGCGCCTTGACTCGCGCCTCATACCGCTCGCGCCCTTCCGCCTTCAGCTCGCCGGCTCGCTTCTCCAGCTTGTCGATGGCGGCGTTCCATTCGTCGAGCTGTCCCTTGATCTTCTCTACGTATTCTTCGCGCTTCTCGGCCATTATGGCCCCCTAGGTGGTGCAAGGATAGAGCAGTTGCGGTGAGTGACTGCAAAGAGAGTGGAGCCGAGGGGAGTCGAACCCCTGACCTCTTGAATGCCATTCAAGCGCTCTCCCAACTGAGCTACGGCCCCGTTCTCTCACCGAAAAAGCGCCCCCAAGGGGAATCGAACCCCTACCGCCAGCTTGAAAGACTGGTGTCCTGACCGTTAGACGATGGGGGCATGGTGCGCCAGGGAGGATTCGAACCCCCGACCTGCGGCTTAGAAGGCCGCTGCTCTATCCACCTGAGCTACTGGCGCCTCCAGCCGACAAGCTCGCGGCGGGGATTGAACCCGCGACCTCTTCCTTACCAAGGAAGCGCTCTACCACTGAGCTACGCGAGCGGACAGGCCCGGCAGGACTCGAACCTGCAACCCCCGGTTTTGGAGACCGGTGCTCTGCCAATTGAGCTACGGGCCTTCGACCGCTGAGGTCCCATGGCTGGGGGCGGATTCGAACCGCCGACACCGGGATTTTCAGTCCCGTGCTCTACCAACTGAGCTACCCAGCCCCGATCCGGTGCGGCGATGCGGCGGTGGGCGGTGAAAACCGTCTACCGACCCACCGTCCACCGAACTCCGGGGGTGGGATTCGAACCCACGACCTAGTGGTTAACAGCCACCCGCTCTGCCGCTGAGCTACCCCGGAATACGTGAACAATCTGGACCTTGTTTGTCAAACAGCCAAGCCGCAACAAGAAACCCGCCTACGGTGCTTGCGCAGGCGGGCCTCACTCCCTCGCGCCGTCGGAGCCAGCCGCACCCGCGCTAGCCGCGTTCTCTCCTAAAGTTGAAGAACGCGAATGCGAAGTTCCGGCCACTCCAGTTGTATCGACTCACGACGGCTTCCTGCTCCTCCTGACTTAGGTAGCGGGGGTGGGATTTGAACCCACGACCTCCGGGTTATGAGCCCGGCGAGCTACCTGACTGCTCCACCCCGCAGCATGAAAGCGTCGTAACGTATTGGGGAAGTTGGAGGGTGTCAACTCGGCATGTTTATTGGGAATTCTCGAATGTCGAGCAGGGGACCAGCGGAACAGGGGAGGTGGGAAGGTTGAGAAGTCACCCCGAACCGCACGTTCATCGTGGCAGCCTTGGGTTGACACATTGTTGGTCATTTGGCAAAATAGCCAAGCGATTGCCCCTCCTGGAGGTTTTTCGAACATGGACGAGAAAACGCGTGCCCGGCTCGAGGCCCGGGCCCGGGTCATCAAGGCCATGGCCCACCCCACGCGGTTGCACTTCGTGGAGCAGCTGGCGAAGGGGGAGCGGTGCGTCTGCGAGCTGAACGAGATGGTGGACGCCGATGTCTCCACGATCTCCAAGCACCTGGCGGTGCTGAAGAACGCCGGGATCGTCCGGGACGAGAAGCGGGGCAGTCGGGTCTTCTACTCGCTGCGCACCCCGTGTGTTCTGAACTTCTTCTCCTGCGTCGAAGGAGTCTTGGAGGAGCAGGCTAAGGAACGGGCCGGGTTAGTGTCGTGACATCGGGCAGCGCGGACACCGACTCACCGGCCACCGGCGCACCGGCCACCGGCACACCGGTTACCGGCCCACCGTTAACCGTCTGGGCCCGGGAATGGAAGGCGCTGGTCGTAATCGTCGCCGTCTTCCTCATCAGCTTCCACCTACCGGTGGAATGGCTGCGGGGTTTGGCTCGTCTGCCCGGCGTGGTGTGGGAAGGGCTCTACCTGGTGCGCTGGTACGCGCAGGAGCACGTCATCCTCTGCCTGATCCCCGCCTTCTTCATCGCGGGTGCGATAAGCGTTTTCGTGAGCCAGGCGTCGGTGCTCAAGTATCTCGGCGCTGGTGCGACCAAGGTGGTGGCATATGGCGTGGCGTCGGTCTCGGGTACGCTGCTGGCGGTCTGCTCGTGCACCGTGCTGCCGCTGTTCGCCGGGATCTACGGCATGGGTGCAGGGCTCGGTCCGGCATCGGCGTTTCTGTATGCCGGCCCGGCGATCAACGTACTGGCGATCATCTTCACCGCCCGGGTTCTGGGTCTCGAGCTGGGCGTCGCCCGTGCGGTGGGCGCGATAGTGTTCAGCGTCGTCATCGGACTTGTCATGCATTTCATCTTCCGCAGGGAAGAGATGGAGAAGGCGCGCATCCAGGCGCGGCTGCCGGAGCCGGAGGTAAAGCGGCCGCTGTGGCAGAACGGGCTCTTTTTCGCGAGCCTCATCGGTGTCCTGGTCTTCGCCAACTGGGGCGAGCCGGCTCGTGCGACTGGCTTGTGGCACGCGATCTATTCCGCGAAGTGGATCATCACCTCGGTCGCAGCATTGGCGCTCGCCGTGATCCTGGTGCGCTGGTTCGATCTGGAGCTTTGGAAGGTCGGGGCGGTTGTGGGTGCCGCTTCGGTCTCCGCGCTGCTCATCCCCGGCGAGCCGCTGGTCACGTTCGCGGTGGCGGTCCTCGGGCTCTCGGTCATCACCAGCACTCGCGCAGGGGAGCCGGGCGACTGGTTCGCTGAGTCGTGGAAGTTCGCGAAGCAGATCCTGCCGCTCTTGCTGGTCGGCGTATTGATCGCCGGGATGCTGCTCGGTCGCCCGGGCCAGGAAGGTTTCATCCCCTCGGCCTGGGTGAGCGGTGCGGTGGGCGGTAACTCGCTCTTCGCCAACTTCTTTGCCTCGATCGCCGGCGCCTTCATGTACTTCGCCACGCTGACCGAGGTGCCGATCCTGCAGGGGCTCATCGGGAACGGCATGGGCGCGGGACCGGCGCTGGCGCTACTGCTGGCCGGGCCAGCGCTTTCGCTGCCCAACATGTTAGTAATTCGGAGCGTGATCGGGACGCGTAAGACGGTGGTCTACGTGGCGCTGGTAGTGGCCATGTCCACCGTTGCAGGCTTGGTCTACGGAACGATTCAGGGATAGGAGCTTTCATACATGAAGATTCAGATACTGGGTAAAGGATGTCCAAGCTGCGAAAAGTTGGCCGAGAACGTCGAGCTCGCCGCCCGCGAGCTCGGCATCGATTACCAGCTGGAGAAAGTCACCGACCTCAAAGAGATCATGCGCCACGGCGTCATGTTGACGCCGGGGCTGGTCGTTGACGGCGAAGTGCGGTCGGTGGGTAAGGTCTTGTCGAGCGAAGAGATCAAGGAGTTGCTCCACTAACGGACTTGCGCCTCCGTACAGGCGACGGCACCATTAGAACGGGGAGTGAAACGCGGCGGTCGTTCCACCGCAATCGCCCGGTCCAATGGAGCTGTCGTTACTTAAGCGCAGGAAGATCCCGCTGCTCTTCCTGCTCGGCGTCGGTATTCCGAGTCTCGCTCTGAGCTACCTCGCCTTCCGAGGCATCCGGAACGAGCTGGCGCTACTCGAGCAGCGGAGACTCGGCGAGCACCGCGCGCTCGCCGAGCTCGTGGGCGACACCATCGCCGAGCGGATCGCCGAGGCGGAACGAGTCTTCTCCGCCGCCGTGGCCGGGCGTGACGATCTGCTCGCTTCCGACCCCCTAGATTCCCTCGACAGTCTCAAGCTAGAGCAGCCGCTGGTGCAGGAGGTCTTCTTCCTCGAGGACCGCGAGACGGTTTCGCTGCCGGCCGCCGACCTCTTGTTCCGGCCCGACGGGTCGCTGCCACCGACCACTGCGTCCGGGTGGCCGCCCGCGGCGGCGGCGAACATGCGAACCGGCCAGGAGCGCGAGTTCCAGCAGACCCGCTATCGCTCGGCCGCCACGTCTTACAGGCGAGCGTTCGCAGGGGTTTCCGATCCGGTGCTCAAAGGGGAAGCGCTGGTCGCCGTCGCCCGGGCGCAACGGAAGGCGGGCGATCTCGAGGCTGCGATCGAATCGTGCGAGACGCTCTCCGCAGACTTCGGGCAGGTGAGGACGACGGCCGGGGTGCCGCTGGGTCCGATGGCGCAGCTCGAGCACGGTGCTCTCCTTATGATGGCCGGTGATTCGACGGCGGCGCTTGCCGTGTTCACAGATCTCTACGAGCGGCTGGTCGACGGCGAGTGGGTGATGGAGCGGGCCCAGTACGACTTCTTCGCCGGGCAGGCGGGCAACGCCATCAGGACGCTGGCCGGGCAGGCGCCCGGTTCGCTGCAGGCGGACGAGGACCCGCTCGCCGGTGTGAGAGCGAGAGAGGAAGAACGCAGGGCGGCAGCGGAGCGGCTCATCCTTTTCCAGCAGACGGCCGGCGAGGATCTGGCGGCGCGGATGTCCCGGGCGGGCGGCGCCGCCGGGAACGCCGGGTCGCGCTTCGCGCTGGAGAGCGCGGCGCAAAGCTACCTCGTGTCTCTGCTGTATCAGGCTCGCGCCGAAGGGGGCGTCTGGGGTCTGCTCTTCGATGCCGACTGCCTACGAGACGATCTGCTGCGCCCGGCGCTTGAAGAAAACGTCGATCCCGAGACGACGGATTGGCTGGTTAGAGGCCGGGATGGTAGCACGGTCCTGGCGCGAGAAGATCCGCCGCTCGGTACGCTCAGCGTGACTGCCACGCTCGCCGGCAACTTCCCGCCCTGGCTGATCGAGTTCTATCGGCGCCCGCAGAGCACGTATAAGCGCCTCTTCGCCTCGGGCCAGAGCATCTACCTGTACATGTTCCTGCTCATCGCGAGCATTCTCATTTTCGGACTCGTGCTCACCGTTCGGGCGGTCACGCACGAGCTCGAGCTGGCCAGACTCAAATCCGACTTCGTCTCCACCGTCTCGCACGAGTTCAAGAGCCCGCTCACCTCTATCCGCCAGTTGGCGGAGATGCTGCAAGAGGGGCGAGTGCCCTCGGAGGAGCGACGTCAGCGCTACTACGACGTGCTGGTGGAACAGAGCACGCGGCTCTCCTCGCTCGTCACCAACATCCTCGACCTGGCGAGGATCGAGGAGGGCCGGAAGGAATTCCGCTTCGAGGCGGTGGAGATCGGCGAGCTGGTGAGCGACCTGGTGGCGACGACCCAGCACCGGGTGGGGCACGAAGGTTACGTCGTGGAGGCGCGGATCGAGGAGCCGCTGCCGCCGGTCCGCGCCGACCGAGAGGCCATCGGGCAGGCGATCTCGAACCTCGTGGACAACGCTGTCCAGTACTCCGGCGACGCGAGGCAGATCAATATCTGCGCTTCCGCCAACGACGGGCATGTGACGGTCGCGGTCGAGGACTTCGGTGTGGGTATCCCGGAGGACGAGATCGACAGAGTGTTCGAGCGATTCTATCGCGGCGGCCACGAGCTGACGCGAACGGTGAAGGGCAGCGGTCTCGGACTGACGTTGGTCAAGGAGGTCGTCGAGGCACACGGCGGCACCGTAGAAGTGAAGAGCGAGCCGGGGCGCGGCAGCACCTTCTCCATACGGCTTCCGGCCATGACGGAGCAAAGCGATGCCGAAGATTCTGATCGTTGAGGACGAAGACAGCATCCTGATGGCGCTGGAGGACGACCTCAGCCTCGAGGGCTACGCCGTGACCGGTGAGACCGACGGCAAGCGGGGGCTCGAGCGCGCCAGGCAAGGCGGCTACGATCTCATCATCCTCGACGTCATGCTGCCGGGCATGGATGGCTTCGAGATCTGCAAGCAGCTGCGCGGGTCGGGCGACACCACGCCGATCCTCATGCTCACGGCGAAGAGCCAGGAGGTCGACAAGGTCCTCGGCCTGGAGCTCGGCGCCGACGACTACGTCACCAAGCCGTTCAGCCCCCGCGAGCTGCTCGCCAGAGTGAAGGCGCTGCTGAGAAGAGGGAAACCGGTCGACCCACCGCTCGAGCGCGTCTCCTTCGGTGACGTCGAGGTCGATTTCAAGGGCTACGAGGTGAGGAAGGGCGGCGAGCCCGTCGAGCTCACAGCCAAAGAGTTCTCTCTGCTACGGCTTCTGGTCAGTCACCCCGGCGAGGTCCTGCGTCGCGATGTGATCCTCAACGAGGTCTGGGGCGACGACTGGGACGTCTTCCCGCGCACCGTCGACACCCACGTCGCCAATCTGAGAAAGAAGCTCGAGGACGACCCGGCCGAACCCATGTACGTCGTCAACGTGCGTGGCGTGGGCTACAAATTCGTGGCCGACGGCCCTTAACCATCTCTTAACACTCGCTCGACAAACGCTTCAATCATCCTCGGACGTGTTCCGGTAGATTCGACGTCAGAATTTAGCCGGGAGCACTTCTCAGGAGTAATGATCATGAATCCGCATCGTGTGATCACTGCAGTTCTGGCGCTCGCGCTGGTCGCTGCGGCGTCCGGCTACGCCCAGGGTACGGCCGGGGAGCTTTACCAGGCCGGCCTCTACCAGGAGGAGGTCCAGGGGGATCTGGAGAAGGCCATTGATCTTTATGAACGGATCCTGGATGAGTTCGCGGGAAACCGGCCGGTGGCGGCGAGGGCGCTCATGCGCATCGGTCTCTGTCACGAGAAGCTGGGCAGCCGCGAGGCGCAGCGTGCTTACGAGCGGTTGGTGCGTGACTACGCCGACCAGACCGAGGTGGCGGACCGAGCCCGGGCCCGGTTGGCGGACCTTCAGGGATTGGCACGAGCCGCGATGCCGGCCGGAGCGGC
>JABAOC010000714.1_pt1 | contig 59166 bp, 55 predicted proteins | sample 7062161 | NCBI WGS metagenome assembly JABAOC01 (sample SAMN14538625, study PRJNA623070) | marine sediment metagenome | biome: marine biome [ENVO:00000428]; feature: marine pelagic biome [ENVO:01000023]; material: deep marine sediment [ENVO:00002113] | place: India: Gulf of Khambhat ... | reverse complement strand
ATTAAAATTTAATCCCCCCGTTCGTATCCGACAATTAGTCCGTAAAGTAAGATTTCTGTAATTACAAAAACATACTGATAAGTCCATGTTTGAATTTTATGAGTAAAATAATAAGCTAAAGTAATGAAAACAACACCCATAAAGAATATACCTAGGATTATGTTTGCCCAACGAATTATTGGATATGGTAAGGTCAGGGACAGGAAAACCATAACACTCGGAATCACCATCATTATTGCTTTTCCCACCAAGACTTCCTGAGTAGTTTTTATACCATCTACTTCTCCCGCTATCATTCCTTTCAAATGCCCTGGTTTATAATTTCCCAGAATAGCAGCAAATACAAGACAAAAATCTACAGCTGCCCATAACGCCAAAAGGATTAACCTCACATCCTCCATAATTCAATTGCCTTTGATACGTTATATCGAAAATCATTTTTATGTTTGTCCATCTTCTCTTTGCAACATATTCGCAGAAGCATGGGAATTCAAATACTTCTTTGGAAGTAAGAGTGAACTCTCGCACTCCTATTGCAAACGTTTACTTCTATTTCTTTTCGTTGTGTTTAGTTTTTGTTCCGCGAACTTGCCTTTTATCTAATAGTCTTTTAGGTCTTCCTTTTGATTTGTAAATTTGTAGTTCTTTTTTCCTCAGAAAATTTAGAGCAATCTTTAATCTGCCTTCTATGTTTTGTTTCCTGAGTTGTGGTTTGAATTTTAGAAATCCTTTGAGAAAATTCTCTTCTACAACTGGAATGTTACATTTTTTTTCGTTTAGGCATTCTAAGTTTACGATTAGGTTTACTTCTTCCTTTAAGATGCCGCCTTTCAAGAACGCCTCATATTCTCCTGTAAGGTATTCCATGTTTTCCCGTTGAAAAACTCCTCGTTCTACGTCTACGCGGTTGAAGGGTGAATCGTGTATCCAGAAGGTCTCTGCTTCTCGTTGAGGATTGAAGATTCTCATGTGTGTTCTTCCGCAGGCACATTTTTCTCTGGAAAGTACTGTAGTTGTGTCTTCTGTGTCGTAGTTAAGTAAAAGGGTGCCGCTTTTTTCGCCTACTGGCAGCAATGTACTGAGAATAATTCTCCCACATTCTCCATCTTTGATGAAATCTTTAAGTCTTGGATCGTAGACGTCTAGATGCACCAAATCTTCTGGAACATGGAGACCATTTATTTGGCTACATTCTCCACACATTGTGCCCTCTGTGCTTCCATACGTGTTAAAAACTTTGCACCCCCAAACTTCTGCAATGTAGGAACGTGATTCTTCAGCAAAGCTTTCACCGCCGATTACTAGACGTTTTACGCCTAATTCTGAAGGAAGCATTCCTTCCTTGAACATTTGTCTTGCCAGTCTTAAAAATTTGAAAACACTTCCTACTAGACCTGTAGGTTTATAATTTATTATGACCCGGAGGGGAAAAACACATTTTCCTTCTGGTATAATGGTCATTCCGATTTTGCTTGCAGCTAGCGTCATTGTGTTGGCGCTTACGTTCATGCCGTAGGACGCGCATACCACAACGCGATCTCCTCTGCCAAAATCTTGCGAAATAAAGGCTCTTGCATATTTTTCCGCATATCTTTCCCAGTCATTCCATGTTAGAAAGAAAGTTTTGGGTGATCCGCTTGTGCCACTGGTTTCATGAATTGTGAAGACTTGATTCCAATCAACGCTTCTAAACTGGAAATCTTCACTTAGAGGCGGCTGATTCTCGCGAATAGTCTTTCCAGAGATTATGGGGAGATTTAAGAGGTCGGTGTGTGTTCGGATTTCATTGGGATTTACCTTGTGTTTGCGAAACCACCTCCTGTAGAATAAGGAGTTTTCGTTGGCGTATTTGATTGTGTAGCGAATTCTATCTTCAACCAAACTATCGAGGTTTTCTCTTTTCATTGTCTCAATTTTTTCGTTGAAGAACATATAAGAGAACCACAATAGTTTTTGAATGGTTAATACTTAATTGTTTTTCCATTGAACTAGCATAGGTGCTAGGAGACTTGGTGAGAACAAAGTATATTTGTGAAGCCACGAGATTTCTGGTTAATTGAATCAAATTACCCAAATGAAGTTCTGAGAATGAGAATTGGCTATCCGTGTATTAATACCACAATAGGATGTATAAGCAGTCGAACATTTCGCTTGAAATCCTATTCTGAAAAGCGTTTTGAAGAAACGGTAAATAGCAATTTATCCTGTCTCGCCAAAATTCTAAGCTTCAATATCAAGCACAACCTACTTTTTTTCAGAATAACGTCAGATCTTATTCCTTTTGCATCTCATTCCATATGTAAATTCAATTGGCAAAGACACTTTGAAGAGCAGTTTCAAGAGATAGGAGATTTAATTAAGAATAATAGTATGAGAATCTCAATGCATCCTGATCAATTTACTCTGATTAATTCTTTGAATAACGAAATCTTTGAGAATAGTGTTAGAGAACTAGTTTATCATGCGCAAATTTTGGATTTGATGAAGCTTGACACTTCTGCGAAGATTCAGATTCACGTTGGAGGAGTCTACAAGGACAAAGAAACGAGTTTATTGCGCTTTGTGGAACGGTTTGGAAAGCTTGAAAAGATAATAAAAAGACGGCTTGCAGTTGAAAATGATGATGGTCGTTACAACTTGAGGGATTGTCTCCGAATTAACGCATTAACTGAAATTCCTGTATTATTCGATGTTTTCCATCACCAAGTCAATAGCTCTGGTGAAACAATTCAGGAGGCTTTTGAGCTTTTCACAAGGACTTGGAAAATTGGTGATGGTTTGCCAATGGTTGATTACAGTTCTCAGAACGCAGAGCAAAGAATGGGAAGTCATGTTGATAGCATTGACTTGAAGGAATTTAAAATATTCTTGAATGAATCAAAACCTTATGATTTTGATGTTATGCTGGAAATTAAAGATAAGGAGAAAAGTGCAATTAGCGCCCTAAGAGTCGCATCGCAAGATGAACGGTTCTCAATTCCAAAAGCATATGAATCTTAATCTGATAAGAATCTATATTGAAGAGATGTGCTCGGAATGATTCAATAAGATAAAACCTATTTGTTGCTCCTAGAGCTAGGAGGCTTAAATGTTTATGAAGCAACCGATTTTTCTTGAAATTGCTTTTTTGTAGACAAATCCAACTGTTGCAGCATCTTGAATGGCTAAGCCTGTCGAATCAAATACTGTGATTTCCTCTTTTGAGACTCTGCCTAGCTTAGTTCCTGCTATTATATCTCCAAGTTCTGCCCAGATATCCTTTTTAGACAAAATGCCTTTCGAAATGGGAACGTTTATTTCCCCACTGTGAGAAGCTTGTTCCCAATCATCAACAACTATTTTCGCTTTTTTCAGAATTGCTGGGTCTAACTCCTCCTTGAGGGGAGCGTCGGCTCCGACGCAATTAAAATGTGTTCCTTTGGAAACCATCGGCTCAAAGACTAAAGGTTTCTTTGAGGGTGTTGTAGTGATAACTATATCGGCTTCCTTAACGGCTTTCGCCTCATTCTCAACTACCACAATTCTTGATTGAGAAGCTTTATTTTCTGCATCTGAAACAAACGATTCTGCTGCTTCGGTTGATATATCGCAGGCTCTTATTTCTTCAAGATCAGGAAACACCGCCAAAAGAGCAAGTAATTGTGCCCTAGCTTGGACTCCGGTGCCGATGAAACTAGCAGTTTTAGCATTTCTTTTTGCGAGGTATTTGGCTGCTATGCCCCCAGCGGCAGCTGTTCGCATAGCGGTAATGTTGGTTCCACCCATAATTGATAGCAATGCTCCATTTCTCGGGTCCAATAGGCATACTGTAGCCGAGACTGTAGGCATACAAAAATTCTTTGGGTTTTCAGGATGAGAATTTACTATCTTAACAGATGCCACATCCAATCTTTCGAGGTAGGCGGGCATGGCTCTCACGTCGCCATTATATTTTGAAAAGTTTAAGTAGACTTTCGGAGGCATCTGAGCGTAGCCTAATGCTTTTTCTCTGAAGGCGTTTTCAACAACTCCCATGACTTCTTCTATTGACAACAACTCTGCGATTTCTCGTTCAGATAGTAGCAAAACTTTAATTTTCCCACTTCCAGGATTTGGTTTTTCTACATTTGAAAAACGCTTGAGAAAGTTGATAAGTTTTTCTTTTTGCAAACCCCGTTTCGTAAGGAAAATATGCCTAAAGCCTTTTTAGGTTCGGACTGAATTAGGATTCAAATTTTAGTTTCCAAAGCACTGCAGTTTTGTGCGAAAATAGTAAAAGGTTTGCATGCTTTGCTATGATTCCATTGAAGAATATTTTGTTACTTTGATGCAGCAACGATTACTGGAGACGGAATTTGAGATCCTATCCTTTTCCGAAAGTGTTTTTCTGGTTTAATTAACATTGTAGTTGTTCCACGAACAAAATCTATTCCATTAATTTCTTCAGCTGTCTTCTCTGTATTAACTATATTGTCAGTTTCCAATTTTGCCATTATATCATAAAGTCCGTATACTCTGAATGCTTCTTTTACACCTATAGTTTGTCTCACTTTTTTCAGAACCGGCACCTCATGAGCTGATACGGTGTGTATACCTACATAAGCACAACATTTTTTAATTTTAAACATTATCTTTCACAAGCAACATAAATACACTCATATCAATATATACATAATGCTTATATTATTCTTATGTATATTTATTATATTTACTAATTTCGGAATGGGTATAAGAAGTGGAAAATAGAAAAATTCAGAAAGTCGGACCTTCAACTTTGTCAATTTCGTTGCCTAGCAGCTGGGTAAAAGAGAATAACTTAAAAAAAGGAGATTCTCTATCGATTGAGGTCAACAGGGATAGTTCACTTAGGCTTTTCCCGAGTAAGCCTGTGGATTTGATAGACCATATACCAGAGTATATTTGCAATGCCGATTTGTGTGAAGAACCGAAAATGTTACAGCGTATAATTGTAGGTAGCTACATTCTGGGTCGTGATTTGTTTTCTATAACATCCTCGAAACGATTTAGATCTGAGCATGTTAATGAAATTAGAGAAGTGATGCCAAAATTGATAGGATTGGGGATTGTTGAAGAAACTTCAAAAAGCATCACTGTTCAATGTTCAGTTGATCCAAGAAAATTCCAGCTTGATATGTTGCTCCGTAGACTTTCGGTAATATCATTAACGGTGGTGAAAGAGGCAATCCAAGCATTATCAGATTCTGATCCTTCATTGGCAAAAGATGCAATAAAGAGAGAAAACGAAGCAGATAGAATGTATTTACTTACCTTGAGGCTATTAGTTTCTGCTCAAAGAAAAAGACAAGTTGCCGAAGAGATAGGACTAAAGGATCAACTGCACGTTTTATACTTTGGATTAATGTTGAGGTATCTTGAGATGATTTCTGATTATGGTGAAGAAATCTCTCACAGAGTTATTGAATTACTTAAGAAATATAAAGATGAATTGCCCGTTTGGGTAATTGATAAGATAAGAGATTTGGGAAATTTATCGCATGATTTAATTTTGAAATCTGTGACTTGTTTCTTCACTGGTGATATTCAGATTGCCAATAGTATGTTAGAATTGCTTTCAGTGATTGAATTGGAGAGAGATAATATGATGAAAAGGCTTCCTGAAATTCCGCATTTGAGGTTAATTCTCTGGAATATAAATAGGATAGCCGATAATGGTGCAAGTATCGCCCTGATAGCCATAAACAATGCGCTTGAAGGAAATAATAAGATTTGCTCGCAATCAAAGATGAAGAGGTAGTTATCATTGGATTCAAGACGAAGATCGTTAACCAAAGCTTTTACTTGGAGAATAGCGGCCTTATTTACGACAATTGTTGTTTCTTTCATTTTAACGGGAACTTGGGAGATTTCAATTGCGATAGGTATGTCGACTAATATCATAAAGACGCTGTTCTTTTATTTTCACGAAAGATTATGGGATAAAATTGGGTGGGAAAGAAATTGACTCACTGTTCACTAGATTTGCTCTTTTTAACTTATTCAAAAATAAAGTCCTATTTATACGTGCTAAAATTAGTAGTTTTTTCTAAATTCTAACACAAAAGAAGAAAGAAAAAAGTAATTTTTGAAGAATTTATCAATTTGGAAAATATTATTTAAGAAACTCAAGATATGAACTAAATTGTTGCCTTCATTTGATAGAGGCCTTGGAGATACGATTTTTTTAAAAATATTTGCTCAAAATTTTCTCCGCAGTTTGCAAGCAAGAATATTCGTTTGACAAAGTGTATTATAGGTATTGAACATTAGAAACTATTTTTCGCTATAGCAAGTTTTTTAACATTAAATATGCTACTCGCATACGAAGGTGTGTTGAGACGCTATTAAGAAAAACCAGACTCGAGTGTCCTCGATGTCATTGTATATTTAGGGTTCAACAGCCAGACAATATGCATTTTGCATGGTCTTTTCAAAAGCCTTTGCAGGCCAACATTCATGGCGATGTGATCGAAAAACAGTTTATTTGCCGAAATCCCAAGTGCAAGAAAACAATTTCGGTCTATTGGTATACTCCGAAAGAATACTTAACATTGATTTAGACTGCAAACCGAATAGTGCCGTCTTGAGCAAAGCTTCTCCAATGCATAAATAGTTGTAAATCCAAATCTCGAAATTTCTAATTTTTAGCCTTCATCTACCTAACCTTCGCCTTCTAGAACGATTGAGAAACGCGAAAAAGGGCGCATCTTAACTTTAGATCTACTGTCATTTTGACCAGAATTAAACTCTAAAGACTATATATGAAGGAAATATACGAGTGTTTTTTTAATAATGAAGCAAGATAAGGATTTGCCACTTGTGAAGCAATCTTTGACTACTATGTTTCAGGCTCTGTTCCCCCAAATTTCTTCTAGACGAATAGTTGCTAAAGGTTTTTCCAAGCAAAAGCCGCATTAAATCATCAATCCCCAACATTACTTTCTTATATAATGTAATTCCAATTCTATTCTTTAGCTCATCTTTGATACTGCAAATTTAGAAAAACTAAATGGTTTTTTTCTATGTTTGCTGTATTCTTTGTTCTCTTTTCTGAATTTCTTTGTATAAATATTCAAACCACTTGTATAGTTCTGGCATATTATACTGCGTTCTCATGCCTTCTACTATAGGCTCAACTTTTTCCCATACACCTATAATTGAATCACCTAAAAGGTACTCAATTGTATCGACATCAAGTCGTCTGTGCAAAAGAAATCCAAGTCCATTATAGTAGCCTGTAATTGCATAAAGTGCTTAATCAGACAACGTGTCACCGTAGTTTTCCAGATATTCTTTATAGTCCTTGAATTCCAGATTCCACATTTTAGATATAGCTTCAATAACTTCGCTAGCAGTAACCTTTAATGCGGGATTAAGTTGGATAATTAGTCCTGTATGTCTTGATTTGGCTGCATCTCGCATTTGAAAAATTGCAAAGATAACACCGGCTACCACGCTTATGGCTGCTACTACGGCTGAAAAAGATGTTACATCCATTCTATCATCCTCTAAACTAAGATTTCTGCAAGAAGTGAATATAAAAGGTTGACTCTGTGAGTTGAGAAGTTACTGTTTCTAGCCAGCACAGTCATCCACGCAAGTAAGCACATGCACATGAATTTTGGATTGGAATAAAGTTTGTCTCTACTCGTTTTGGGTTCGAGTGCTATCGGCGATGCCAATCTTTCCAATCCAAAGTTTATATTATGACTTTTTTAACTTGCGAGAACTTACTTTCATTTGCTCTAATACATTTAATATAGTAATAATGATAACAGCGCTTGCTATCCTCAAAACCCACTTAATGCTCTATTCGTCTGTTAACTCCATTGCGGTCTTAGTCTAGCTGTCTAATACTTCTCATTCTGAACAAGATTGTTTTGTCACAAATATACAAATATAGGAAACTTTATCTTTGAGTATTCATAGGGAGAGAAAATTATTGCCTTACATAAAAGTGGAGAATAGAAGCAAATACGAAAAGGTATTGGAGAACTTAGTAAAGATATTGAAAACATTGCCTCCAGAGGAAATTGATGGCGAACTCAACTATGTTGTTACAAAGATATTGAAAGAGATCTACCCTCTTCGATATTTTCATATTAACAAAGCTATAGGTCTTCTAGAGTGCATAAAACTCGAATATTATAGAAGAGTAGCAGCTCCCTACGAAAATCAAAAGATGAAAGAAGCTGGCGATGTGTGATAGCCAAACCAAATAGTAGCAAACACGCCCTTTCTCCTTTGGATTCCGACCAAAATTTTTGATTTTGATCAACCGACGAAAAGTTTGCAAGAGCAAACGACGTTATTTAAAATAACGTTGATAGGAAAGACAATATATTTAGTCGCTAGAAAGACAGAAACATCAAGCTACGTTGTCATAAGTCAATCCAAGTATGGAATAAGCCTGAAGATGACCCTTGTTATTTAATTGGATCATTATTGCCGATATAGTATAATCTTTCAAGATTGCTTTATACACCTTACCAAGTACCGAATTCATCAATTCTTGTTTGACACAGCTAAAATAACTTGTTAAGAGATGTTTTAGTCTCTTTTTTGAAATTATGAAAGGCTTTAATACTTATTGCAAATAATTTAACTTAATCCAAATTGGGGTGAGAAGATGAGTAAGAAGGCTATTTCAACTACAACAATCGCTATAATCGTTATCGCCATTGTGATAATTGGAGCATTTGCGGTGTATTTAGCCACAATGCCTCCTGGGGAAGCAGCCAAAAAGGTTGGTCTCATAATCGCTACCGGGGGTTTAGGAGACAAGTCTTTCAATGATATATCATATGCAGGCGTTGTGAGGGCTGAGGAAGAATTAGGAATAGAATTCGATTACGTTGAACCTGCCGCAATAGCTGAGTATGAGGGGTTTCAAAGGGATTTCGCAAAAACTGGTGAATACGAGATAATCATTTGCGTCGGTTTCGATCAGGCAGACGCGTTAACTATAGTCGCCGGCGAGTATCCTGATCAGAAATTCGCCATTGTCGATATGACTGTGGATCTGCCAAATGTGGCTTCTCTTTTGTTTAGTGCCAATGAAGGATCTTTTTTGGTAGGCGCTGCATCCGGAATGATGACTACGACGGGAAAAGTTGGCTTTGTTGGGGGAATGGATATACCATTGATTAGAGATTTCTGGTTGGGCTATGAAGCGGGTGTAAAATGGGCAAATTCAACAGTAACGGTAGTTGACCCTGTTTTCGTGGGTGATTGGGCTGATCCAACTAAGGGCAAGGAGTTAGCGCTGGGATTGGTTGATGTAGGGGTCGATGCAATTTTTGTTGCGGCTGGAAAAAGCGGATTAGGTGCTTTAGAGGCAGTTCATGAAGAAGAGATTTGGGGATATGGTGTAGATGCGTGTCAATGTTACTTGTATCCGGAGGAAATTAGGGTTAGCATGACCAAGAGAGTCGATAATGCTGTTTTTGATATGATTAAAGATGCTGTTGAGGGAACATTTGAAGCGGGATTCCATACAGGGGGATTAGAAGGACCGTGGGTTGGAAGCTGCAGACTGCCGGAGGAAGAAGAATTCTGGGAAGATACCTTCGAATTTGAACATGAACCAATAACATCCGCAGTGCTAGATAAAATCATAGAAGCAAGGGACAAAATTGTCTCTGACGAAATAGTTGTTCCAAGCGCCTTCTAGGCGCAAATATTAAATCTCTACCTCCTTTTTTTATCATTTATGTCTTCAGCAGTCGAAATGAGAGGCATCATCAAAACCTTTCCTGGTGTAGTCGCGAACGACGAGATAGACTTTATATTGAAAAAGGGAGAGGTTCATGGTCTATTAGGAGAGAATGGAGCCGGAAAAACCGTTTTGATGAGTATTCTTTACGGGATGTATAAGCCAGATAAAGGAAGAATTTTCGTAAATGGAATCGAGGTAGATGTTGAATCTCCGTCTACTGCTATTGAATTAGGAATAGGAATGGTTCATCAAAACTTTATGCTAGTTCCATCTTTGACAGTTGCTGAAAACATAGTCTTGGGAAGGGAACCAGAGAAATATCATTTCTGGTTTGACTCTAATAAAGCGATTGGCGAGGTTCAAGCTCTTTCTGAGCACTACGGATTAGATGTAGATCCAGAATCCGAGGTACACTCCCTCCCGGTTGGGTTACAGCAAAGAGTTGAGATTCTAAAAGCTCTATTTCGAGGTGCTGAAATACTAATACTGGATGAGCCTACAGCTGTTCTAACACCACAAGAAGTTGACGGTTTGTTCCGTGCAATAAGAGCGCTTAGACAGCGAGGGAAATCTGTGATATTTATATCCCACAAACTGAAAGAGGTCTGCGCAATATGTGATAGGATTACTGTTTTAAAAAAAGGGAAAGTTGTTGGAACTGTGAACAAAGACGATACCAAACTAGAAGAATTAGCTAAGATGATGGTTGGACGAGAAGTATTATACACTTTCGAAAAAAAACATAAGACATCAGGAAACGTTGTTCTACAGGCTACAGGATTAAGAGCGCTAAATGATCACAAATTGCTAGCGTTGAAAGATATAACTTTTAAAGTATACGAGTTTGAAATTCTTGGGGTAGCTGGCGTTGAAGGAAACGGACAAACTGAATTAGTTGAAGTTCTGGCAGGTATAAGAAAACTTGAGGCAGGACAAATATCTTTGAATGGCAAACCAATTGCTGCACTTTCTGCCCATGAACGAATAGAAAAAGGCTTGTCTAAAGTTCCGGATGACAGGCAAAGAAAAGGGTTGATATTGGATTTTTCAGTATCAGAAAATCTAATACTTGGCCGGCACGACAAGCCCCCATTTGCAAAAAGCTGGTTTAGATTAAACCCGGAGAGAATATCCAATTTTGCAGATACTTTGATTCAAGAATATTCAATAAAAACGCCAAACCAAGACACCCTTGCAAGGAATTTATCGGGTGGAACTCAGCAGAGAGTTGTTGTGGCCAGAGAATTCAGTGGGGAACCAGAGTTAATAATCGCATCTCAACCGACTAGGGGGCTTGATGTTGGTGCAACTGAATACGTTCGCAAGAAAATCTTGCAAATGCGCAACAAAGGAAGCGCCGTTCTCTTAATATCTGCAGATCTTGAGGAGATATTGGCTTTGAGCGACAGAATCGCAGTAATTTATGAAGGCAAAATCGTTGCAATTAGAGAATCAGGCAAAACAAACGATTTCGAACTAGGTCTTCTAATGACGGGCTGCAAAAATGAATAAAGAATCAACAACGAATCAGAAAGTTGAGCAGCTGCTCAGGAATACATGGTTCAAACTGCTAAGCCTAATTAAAGGTGCAAAGCACCAAATAATAGCTATTCTTGCAGCCTTTATAGTTGGTACTATAGTGCTTTTAGCATCGGGTTATTCGCCAATCGAAGCCTACGGTGCACTACTAGTGGGAGCTTTTGGGGATATCTATGGCATAGGTCAAACTCTAACACAGGCAACTCCAATAATATTCACTGCCGTGGCATTTCTCTTTGCTTTTAAAAGCGGACTCTTTAACATTGGAGCAGAGGGTCAGTTATTAATTGGAGGCTTCACTGCAGCACTAGTAGGCATATCTTTCAATGGGCTTCCAATATTAATTCATTTGCCATTAGCTCTGCTTGCGGGAGCTGCTGGAGGAGCACTTTGGGGCTTAATTCCTGCGATCTTAAAAGCAAAACTTGGGGCAAATGAAGTAATCACAACTATGATGCTAACTTATGTAGCGATTTATTTGACCAGCTACATGGTAACTTATCCTTTTAAGGCACCAGGCTGGGTGTCACAAACAGTACCTATTGCTCAGTCGGCTGAACTTCCTCGCATCCTGCCCCCGACGCAGCTCTCAGCCTCTTTTATTCTATCAATAATTGTCGCTGGAATTATTGTTTACGTTCTCCAGAAAACAACTATAGGGTACGAAGTGAGAGCCATCGGATTAAACCCGGTAGCTGCTGAAAATAGCGGCATTAACATAGAAAGAGGCTTAATAATTGCTCTTGTAATTAGTGGCGCCATAGCTGGACTTGGAGGCGCAGGGGAAGTGTTAGGAGTCCATCGGCGATACATAGATAGTTTCTCTCCAGGTTACGGTTGGGACGGATTGGCCATTGCTTTGATAGGTGGACTAAATCCTTGGGGCGCAGTGTTTGCCGCAATTCTTTTTGGGGCTTTAAGAAGCGGTGGCATGACAATGAATAGAACTACAGGCGTTCCTCTAGATATAATATTTGTGCTTCAAGCATTGCTGGTGCTTTTTGTTGCAGCTCCAAGGTTGATTAAATACATTGTCAAAAAAGGAGGCTTCAAATGGTAGAATTTGTTGAAATAATCAATGTTGGACTTTTTGCGGCTACTTTGAGGATGGCAACTCCTTTAGTATATGCTTCGCTTGGTGGTCTGTTTTCGGAAAGAGTCGGTATTATAAACATCGGATTGGAAGGCATGATGTTGACTGGAGCTTTTTCAGGTGTTTTAGCGACATACAGCACCGGCAATCCGTGGGTTGGAGTATTGGTGAGCATACTTGCAGGTGGATTACTTGGTCTCCTTCACGCGTTACTAACTGTTAAACTTGCAGGAAATCAGATTGTAAGTGGAACAGGAATAAACATATTCGCTTTAGGTTTTACAGCCTACATGTCCCAAATAATCTGGCAATCAAGAGGTGCTTCTCCAAATGTACAAGGACTAGGGTCTAGTCCAATTCCTTTGTTGAGAGACTTGCCAGTGGTAGGCGAGATTATAGGAAATCAAACTCCCCTTGTGTATATAGCGTTAGTTGTAGTTGTAATTTCATACATTGTTTTATCCAAGACCTCATTTGGGTTAAGGATAAAGGCCGTTGGCAAACATCCCGCAGCTGCCGACGCCGCTGGAATAAACGTTTATAGAACAAAATACATTGGCGTAATTGTTGGCGGAATGCTAGCCGGATTGGGAGGAGCATTTCTATCATTAGACCATCTGAGTTTTTATGCTTTGGGTATGAGTGGAGGTCGAGGTTTCATCGCTCTTGCTGCAATGATTCTTGGCGGATGGACACCTTTTGGTGTACTGGGAGCGAGTCTTCTATTCGGTTTTACAGATGCACTTCAAATGAGGCTGCAGTCAATAGGGATGCTTCCGTCACAGATACTCTTGACAGTTCCATACATCGTTACAATAATAGTTTTGGCGGCCTTCGTGAGAAAGCGTGTTCCTCCAAGCGATTACAAGCCATACCTTAAGGATTGAGATCCTGCAAACCTGGTTAATGAAATTTGTATAAAGTGAGTCTATTGGTCTCTTATCTTTACAATCTTGCTCTGATATTGGTATTCATCTTGTCTAGAATCTTGATTGCCTGAATTGCAATCATGCTCTCTTCGTTTATTGCTTCTTTGACCCGATTATCCAGCTCGCCAGTCTTCTCTCCAGGCTCAAATTCACCTTTTCCCAATCCAAGCAATGGGTTGCCGTCCACAGCAAGGATCGCCCCAGCTTTCAGTTTCTTTAGTGCTGCGATAGTATAAATCACAGAAGTCTCCATCTCAACAGATAAAACACCGAATCTGCTCCACTGTTTGAGATTTTCAAGATCTCCATAGAAGGCATCGGAACTCAAAACAGATCCAAAATGAATTTTTCGATTAGTACTTTTTGCTGCCTCCAATAGTGACGTGGTTACCGCAAAGTCGGCAACAGCAGGGAATTCAACAGGCACATAATTCTTCGATGTTCCGTCGGCTCTTACAGCAGCAAAGGGGATAACGAGATCGCCCATTTCTAAAGATTTTTGAAGCGCCCCAGTTGTGCCAACTCGGATTAAAACTTTGGCTCCGATTTGCGCCAGCTCTTCAACTGCTATGGCGGCTGATGGGCATCCTATGCCGCTCGAGCTAACAGAGATCTCAACGCCATCTTTGCTACCAGTGTATGTTACAAATCCTCGATAATCAGCCACTTTCCGGCTTTCATCTAGAAAGGACGCTATTATCTCGACTCTTCCTGGGTCGCCTGGAATCAAAACATATTTTGCCACATCACCAATACCGCACATTATATGAGGTTGTATATATTTTTTCATCGAGATCTCAGTCCCATATACTTGGAACTTTAAGTTAAATTTTCCCACCCGAGCTGAGCCAGTGTCAAATTGGTATCAGATCCTATTGTTCAATAATCTCTTTAAGGAAATGATCAATTAACTCTTTGCTAACACCAGACCTCACAAGCCTCGATGTTACTTCCATAAAAAGCTCTTTATCCCCTTTGCATTTTTCCCTAAGCTTTCTAAGAGTCTCCTTAATTTCCCAAGGAAAAACTATCCAGTCACTTGTCTCCTTACCATAGAAATCAGGTATAACAATGCTCCATGGCTTATAATAAAGGGTGAGAAGTTTAATTTCTTTAGCTCCTTTCCGTTCAAGATGGGATTTTATTAACATTGCGCTCTTGCCTGTATCCACCACGTCATCCACAAGCAAAATCTTATTTTCAAAAGCGCTTATTGAAAGCGGTTGAGTCAATATGGGCTCACTATTTGTTTCATAAACACCGACATAAAACGCGGCTCCCACACTAGCAATACAAGTATTTTCGAGCAAATCAGACAATACCCTAGTAGGTAACCATCCTCCACGCGAAATGCCCACCAGAATATCCGGTTTAAAGCTGTTTTTGCGAACTTGACCAGCTAATTCAATTAGCATGCTATAAATACTGGTCCAGGTTGGCACTTCAAATCCGAGCTCTGAAACCAATTGGGGTTCCTCTACTATCTATATATATTTAATATTTAATTAAAAGCCGCTTTTTAAAGATAACAAGTGTAATAAATTTTCTAATCCGTCAAAACAAGAATCAAGTTAATGACTTACTTTTTTGATCAGAATAGAGAATTTCCTTAGAAAGATATGCGCTTTTTCATTTGTATACCAAAAAACTATACTATTAGAATAGAAGAAGAATGTCATTGAGTGGAAATGAGATTCCAAAAAACACGAATGTTATCTTTGTTTGAAGCTTCATTGGTAACGTTTTTGTGGTCTTCTTCGTATGTACTGATTCGTATAGGACTGGAGGAAATAAATCCTTTAGCTTTTGCAGCCTATAGATACTTTTTAGCTTCATTGATTTTACTTTTCCCTTTTTATCTTCAATTTAGAAAGAATAAAAAAGGTAGACTCAATCTAATTCGGATAAGCTTGTTCTTAGTTTTGGGATTTACAGGTTTTTTTATTGCTCAGGGATTTCAGTTTATTGGATTATTTTTCTTGAATTCAGTAACTGTAACATTTATTCTTAATTTGACTCCGCTATTTGTATTGGCTTTAAGTATTGTTTTCCTTAATGAATGGCCATCATCTTTTCAATCCATTGGGATAATAATGACATTGTTTGGAGTAGTAGTATTTTTTTATGATGCTCTTGCAGATTTTGGAACTGTAACTGGGGTTCTAATAACTTTAATTTCAGGCGTAGGATGGGCTTTTTACATCATTATTTCAAGACACGCTCTTGCAAAAGATAATGAAAGTGTAATTACTTTAACATCAATCTCCATGCTTTTTGGCGCATTTATGCTTCTTGGCGCTACAGGTCTGACAGGAAATTTGGTGAATGTTTCCTTTTATGGGTGGATGATAATTCTTTGGTTAAGTATAGTGAATACAGCAGTTGCTTTTTTCTTATGGAATCATGCATTGAAAACGCTTAAAGCCATTGAGCAATCGATATTGCAAAATAGCATGTTAATCCAGATATCATTATTGGCTTTCTTTTTTCTCCAAGAATCAATTAGTGAATTTAACATTCTGGGTATGATAATTGTCTTTTCAGGAGTATTAATAGTTCAACTAAGAACTAAAAAAGAAAGAAACTCGAGGGTTTCAAAGAATTTTGATAAAACTTGATTAACTAATATGATTAGGTATAAGGAATTATTATTCATTACTATCAGATTTAATATATAAAATAAGGCAAAATATCTCTTAAGTCATTACTTTCAATAGAAACATCTGCGATGTTGTTTACTCGCGTATCTTTTGAATTAAAAGCGATGCTAAAACCAGCGAAGTCAAAGAGCGGAATATCAAAGATTGAATCTCCAACAACTGCGCAATGATCTTTTTCTATTGCCAATTCTTTCAGCAGATTTTGTAAAACTTTCGCCTTTTCACAAAGGGGGACAACTGGTTTTCCTTCGCCAGTTAAAAACCCATTTCTATCTTTTAAAAGCTCATTTGCAAAAACATAATGTATACCTAGTTTTTTCTTGAGTTTATTAGCCAGAATACTTATACCAGAACTAATAATGGCAGTCACATAGCCATTCTTGTGAAGCGTACTAAACGTATCTTCAGCCCCAGTCATAATTGGAACTTGATTTAGAATTTTGCGGATTTTATCAACATGGACATGCCCCCAGAATCCAATGTCTTTTCGCATGAACTCAAGATAATCGAACTCTCCTCGTAAATATCGTCTAAAAGTCATTCTTTCGTCAATGTTGAAGGCTTTATGAACACTAGTCCAACTACTTTTAGTCCTAACCAAAACACCATCCATGTCAAAAATAATTATTTTTACTTTTTTATTCAAAATAGACCAGCCATAATAAGATGGACCGTTTTTGAGAGGGAAAATAGAAAAATTCCATATGGCAACATTCCTAAGTAAACATAGATTCTATTTTGCTATGTCCGTCAAGTATTTCACCATTCGTTTCTCATCAGAAAAGATTTTTGTTGTGTACCATTCAAAGAAAGGACTGGGTTCAAACGGGTAATAAGCATAAACAAATTTCGCTAAGCTCATTGAGTACACCATTTCGCACATCACTCCTGCTGATATTTGTTCTCGAGGATTGTATGCAATAATACTATTGCAGCTCTCAATAATCTTATAATCAATATCAATGATTTGGGCGCGCAAATTCTTGATAGCGGCTTCAATATCCCACGAGTTCAATTCGTAATCTTTTTTGCCTTCGGCATAATCTATAGAAACTCGAATTTTCTTAGGTGTTTCTTTTCCTTCTCTAATTGCTTTATTTCGGACGTTTCTCCAGGTTTCAACCATTACCCAGTCTTTTATCATAGATGGATCGAAAATTGTGTAGTAGGATTGAAGGACTGATGCAAATCGTCTGATCTTAGTAAAGAATTCTCCTGATTCTCCAGTTATTGGATGACTTAGGTATACTTTGCTTTTATGTCTCACGAAAATTAGCTCTTCTAAGAAATCGATTTCATTTTCTCGGGCAACTAAAAAGAACTCTTTGTACGGAGTGAAACTTCTGGAGAGATTGTATACTCCTGTGATCTCTTCTCTTCTCCATTGGGCGAGTTCAACTAAAGTGAATTTATGTTCACTCCATTGAGGATCTTTTTTTAGTCTATCTTTGACTCGAACGACATCATCAATTATTATCAGAAAAAGATCAGGCTCTAAAACTTCGACCTCATCTTTTCTTAATCCAGTGTAGGATTTGCCTTTCCATTCAAAATGATACGGTGTGCTAATTACGTGAACCCCGTCTTTTTCCTTGATTTCGCGGGTTATTTTGGCGAGGGCTTTAGTGCGAAAAGATTCGAGTTTTTGGGGTTTGCTGTCATAAAAGTCTAGGACATTTTGTGTGCCTAAAACGTAACCTTCTTTTTCGGCTTCTTCTACAATATAATCAAAGAGATGATAATAGAAAAACTCTCTTTTCTTTCTTAGCTTTTGGAGATATAGGTCTCTTCCTGTCCCTGGTTGACTTGTGCATATGACTACAGCTTTTTTTTCCGCCAAATCTCTCACCATAAATGATGTTATTTGATTTCATTGATAAGGTTTCTCAGAGCAAAATTCTCTTTTTTAGAATAAAATGTTACCTACCGATTTTCGATAGAAATTACATGACATCAATCAAATGTACACGTTCTTCTCCAAAACTAATGGTAACAGTTTCTCCCATTTTGAAGGATTTTTCGACAGATGGGCTGTATTGGTCTGCATTGATAGTTTGATATTGCGTTTTAATATTGTATCGAGAAAGATCTCCGAGATACTCAATGCCCTCAACTGTTCCGCTTAGTATGTTCCCCTTTTTGGACAAAAAGTCTTGAGAGTGCACTTCGATGTGTTCTGGTCTAACAGCAACTAAAACTTCCATTCCTTCCTTGACATTCTTAATTGAACTAGATATTAGATCTAATCCAGTATTTGTTTTAATCCAAACATTGGTTTTCCTGACTTTTGAAATTTTTCCGTTAAATAAGTTTATTAATCCGATGAAACTTGCAACAAATTTGTTAGAGGGTTTTGCATATATTTCAAGCGGACTTCCTACTTGTACAATTTTACCTAGTCCCATAACGGCTAAACGATCGGAGACAGCAAGAGCTTCTTTTTGATCATGTGTGACATAGATTGTAGTTATGCCTAGATTTTTCTGCAATTTCTTGATCTCTGTTCTCATCTCAACTCTTAATTTTGCATCTAGGTTGCTTAGGGGTTCGTCCAGTAGTAATACATCCGGTTTTATCACTAAAGCCCGTGCCAAAGCTACTCTTTGCTGTTGACCTCCACTTAGTTGATCAGGTGTTCTATTTCCAAACCCTCCTAAATTCACCAAATCAAGAGCCGATTCTACTCGACTTCTAATCTCATTGTCGGGAATTTTGCGCATCTCCAATCCAAATGAGACATTCTTAAATACACTCATATGGGGCCAAAGAGCATAATTTTGGAAAACCATTCCAATGTTTCTCTTCTCAGGGGCAATGTGATTGATCAGTTTTTTATTGAAGTAGATGTTTCCCTTATCTGGTTTGTAGAAACCGGCTATCATTCTCAGAGTTGTTGTTTTTCCACATCCAGAAGGTCCTAATATTGTGAAGAATTCGCCTTCTTCAATTTTTAGACTGACATTATCTACTGCGATTATTGGGCCAAAAGATTTCTCTAGGTTTTCTAATTTAACATACACCATTTTCTTTTCTCAACCTCCAAATGCTAATCCGGCTTTTCCGCCTAGCAGCTTGTTTGTGATATACAAGCCAATACTCGTGACAATGATTTGAATGAAACCTAAACATGAAGCTACCTTTATTGCAGTTGGTCCTCCCTTGGCTAATAGCAAGATTTGCAGAGTTAGTGGTCTTGCGTATATTCCAAAGGGTCCAATTATTGGTTGAAGAAGCAACGAAGTTGATACTTCTGTGAAAGATGTGATGAATATTAGGACCGCGCCAGCTACTAAACCTGGCATGATCAAAGGAAGTGTTATGCTTAGGAAAGTTTTGATTCTCGATGCTCCTAGGTTAGTGGCAGCTTCTTCAAGAGAGACATGAACTTGTTTTAATACCGCATGTGAGGATCTTACAGTATATGGAAGCCTTCGCATAGAATAGGCAATAACTAAAATGTACCAAAATGATGTCAGTCTGAAATTTCCAATTATTGGTTGAGAAAACATATAGAGGAATCCTAGACCAATTACAATTCCTGGAATAGCAAAAGGCATCGTAGATATAATATCCAAAATATTCTTTCCGAGAAACTTTTTTCTGACTAGTAGATATGCAATAGATGCTCCAAGAAATATTCCTGCAAAGGATGCAAGTACGGAATAAACCAGACTATTTAGAATAGATAATGAAGTATTAGAATCTACAAGAGCTTCAGCCATATATTCCAAAGTGACTCCTTGTGGGATCCATTCACCGAATAAGGGCCTTTCTGTAAAAGCCATAACAACTGTACCTAGATGGGGTATTATAGAAAAAAGAATAAGAATAGACAGAAAAAGTACAACAATTATATTCAGTTTTCTACTGATTCGTTTTTGAATTGACTTTGGTGCAACTCCAACCCTTACGGTCGCATACTCTTTCAAACCAACATATTTATTCACAAAGATCAAAACCAAAGCGGAAATTCCTGTTAAGATTATAGATATTACTGATGCCATCTCTCTGTAGCCTCCTTGGATTGTGTATTCGTTAAATGCTTGAAAAACCGAGTACTCAGTGAAATTAAGCATTATTGGAGTTCCGAGATCGGATAAGCTCCAAAGAAAGACAAGAAGAGCTCCAGCAGCAAAACCCGGAAGCGCAAGCGGAAGTGTTATTCTTCTAAAAAGTGTAAATCCTGATGAGCCAAGATTCCTTGCATTTTCTTCTAAGGTTGGATCAATTTTGCTTAATGATGCTGAGGTATTAAGATATATCAACGGCCAGAGATGAAATGTTTGGATTAAAACAATTCCAGGAATATTTGGCAAGATTAATCCCTCTTCAAGTGAAATGTTAAGGCCAAGCCACATGAAGAGGTCTTGAAGGAAATTTGTTATGATGCCATTTCTGCCCATCATTCCTACTAAGGCAAGAGCTCCTACGAAAGGAGGTATCATCAGGGGTAAAATTGTTAGAAGTGTGAAGATTTTCTTTCCACGAAAAACATATCTAGTCATAATATAAGCAACTGGAAGACCAATTGCAGTGGTAGTAGCCAGTGTAAGAGACGCGGTAATAATACTATTAATCAAACCTCTTCGGTAAGAAGGAGTAGCTATTAGATTCAAAAAATTTTGGAGACCAATCTCACCATTAGGTTCAATGAAAGCATTGAGAACAACAGAAAGTACAGGAGATAGAACAAAAACAGAAAGCAGAATGATTGCGATTAAAAGGAGAAAAAGAGAGAACTTGTCGATTGAGCGCAAATTCTTGAGCCTTATTATTAGCCAATCTTTAAAGTGTTCTAGTCTTTCCAACCCCTTTAATTCCCATTCCATATTAGTTAGGTATACACCCAAAATTATTTAAAATCACTCAAAGTAGTGTAATACTGGCATTCGTTGAGGAGTAAAATAAAAATGGCTTCAAAAGGAATGTACATTATTGCAGCAGTTGTCCTAATTGTCTTAGTAGGTTCAGTAGGAATTTGGTTGTTTTACAGTCAAGGCATTGAACATAAATTAGTTGTAATCCACCCTCACAGTGCAGCTTTAGCAGATAAAGTAATCGATGACTTCAAAGATTGGGTTCAAGAAACGCAAGGCTATTCAATAACTGTAAGTCAACTCACACCAGGTGGATCAGGAGCGGTCTTGGAAACTGTATGGGCTTGGGAAGGAAATCCAGAAGCGGATATTTATTGGGGTGGCGGAAGTTATAACTTCGAAGAAGCCGCTAATCTGCATTCTTGGGAACCAACTCCAACAGGAAGTAGTTTGCTCCATCCATACAAATCTGCAGATGATGATGGAATTGTTGAAACATTTAATGGTTGGGCTATGAAGGAATACAATGTTGACGAAGATCCTGATAACCCGGTGTTTTATGCAGCCGCATTGAGTGGGTTTGGCTTTATGTGGAATACCGAGTATTTGACAGCGAACGGTCTTGAAAATCCTGATGAGTGGGCAGACCTCCTAGACACCCAATATAGAGGTCATATAGTGATGTGTAATCCCAAAACTTCAGGTTCTACAACTTCATCAGTGCTTGGAGTTACACAGTTTCTGTCAAAAGAGTATTCCTGGGCGTCCGCTCTATCATTCTGGGCAGAACTTACGGGAAATATAGGTCTATACGTTACATCGAGTGAGGATGTCCCAGCAAAAGTAATCTCAGGCGAATATGGCATTGGAATATGTATTGACTATTATGCTTACGATCCTCTTAGAGAAGGAGAGCCTGTTGGTTTTCTGCATTGGCCTACAACAGTTAGTCCTGATCCTGCAGCTATATTAACTGGAGCTTCAAACATAGATGAAGCAAAACTTTTCATGGATTACATAACTAGCAATCGAGGACAAACCACCGTAAGCTACTATAGATTGCCAACACGAGAAGACGTGACCACAACTTCGCCAGTTCCAAACCCGTTTGACTCCGAACAATTTCCAACTTTGGTTCCAGACTATGATGTTGAACTTCACAATGACCTCTATAGCAGAATACGTCAAGTTTACAATGATTGGCTTGTCACAAATCATGACACAGCTAAAGAAGCCTACGCGTTAATCAAACAAGCTGAAAGCGAAGGCAAAACGGGAACAAACTACCAAAATGCAGTAACAGCCTATACATCAGTACCAGACAACGTGGACACAATCGAAGAATTAGATTCCGTGGAATACAATGAAAGCAGCATCCAGCAAGGATGGGAGAACTGGGGTGCAACCAAATTCCAAGAAGCAAAAAATGAAGCGGAGCTGGCATTAGCTGGCTAACGTCATCCCCTTTTTTGTTCAAAACTTGCATTTTCTTTGAAATTCTCATCAAATTTTTATTTAGTTGACTATGCTCTTGTAAATTCTTCAAAATTAAAAATTGGAGATGTAGCTAGCTAACTAAAAAATTTTGAAATGTTGGGAGGCAGATTTATGGTGAAAAACGGAAAATAGAAAAACCGCTTCAGCTGATTAGCTTTCTTTGCGAAATTGGAAAAGGTTTTTATTTGAAATTAGACAAGCAACCTTCACGGAACAAAACACAAATAGGATAAATGCGCGTTTCAATTAAGGGTTGAAAAAAATGACATGGCCTGCCAATATCGAGGAATTAATTCAAGAGTTCTTGAATCCTCCGAACGCATATCAAGCACTTACTGTGGAGCGAGTATTGTTAAGCCTTATTATTACCTTTGGGGTTACTTTATTCATATTTTATATGTATCGTAAAACCTTCAGAGGTGTTCTTTACACACGGAACTTCAATGTCGGGCTTGTATTAACTGGGCTTGTGGTGACCCTTGTTACTTTGCCAATTAGCTCTAATATAGCGCTTTCATTGGGGATGGTAGGTGCATTGAGTATTGTTCGTTTTCGTACCGCTATTAAAGATCCAGCAGATATTGTGTTTACCTTTTGGGCCATAGCAGTTGGTATAATAAGTGGTGCAGGTCTATACATGATAGCTATAGTAGGGTCCCCAGTAATTGGGCTCTTCGTATTTGTTTTGAGTCGAGCAAACTTTCGCAGCAATGATCCATACCTAATGGTAATTAACTATTCGAGTGAAGCTGAGGAGGCTGTTCAAAAGGCGGTTCCTAAACACAAGCTAAGATCGCGAACAGTAAATCCTGGTGGGGTAGAGTTAATTTTGGAAGTTCGGATGAGAGCTAAAGATGCTTCACAGGTGGATGAACTGTTGAAAATTAGAGGTGTAAGTAACGCAGCGCTCGTCAGTTACAACGCTGACGTTGCCTAACTGTTAGTCTAATACTGTTAAATAGAGAGGGGTTAACGGTAGATCAGAAGGGAAATGTAATGAAGGGAAATAGTTTGCACCTAGGAAAATCACGGTTAGCGTTAGTCGTTATGCTTTCAGCACTTTTATTGTCTAGTATACCCTTGAGTTTTGCGCAAACTAGTGGTGCAGAAGATTATTGGGTTGGCGCAGACAAAGTCATTGATGAAGCTGATGTTTTTTTTGATGACACCTATATTCACGATATTTATCTGTTTTTCGATGACCCAGACTGGTATGATACCCTATATGAAGCACATGATAAGGACCCAGAAGACCCATATTTTCCTGCGCGTTTTGTTTCTCACGATATTGAAATAGATTCTATTGGGGTGCGCTTCAAAGGTTTATCTACTTTTGGCTTTGGAAGCCGTTTTCCATGGGGAGGGGGAGAAGATGAGGACATCAAGAAGCCGTTCCGACTTGATTTTAACATGTATGATGAGGAAGGTGCAGAAGAGACTACCTTTTTTGGTCTTAAAAAGTTGAATCTAAATAATGGCGCACTTGACCCAACTATGATGCGAGAGAAACTGTTCATGGACTTTGCTAGCAAGTATGTGCCTACGCCCCGCTCGGTCTACACGCGGCTATATGTTAACGATGAATACTATGGTTTTTACTTGGCTATGGAACACATCGACAACACTTTTGTTAAAAGCCGTTTCGGGAATAATGAAGAAGGCAATATTTACAAGGTTGATAGACTTGGACCTCTCATGTATAATGGGTCAGACCCGGCGGGTTACACTAATTATGAGATAAAAAACAATGATGAAACACGGAACTATTCAGATCTCATCGAATTAACAGACATCTTGACAAACACGCCAACATCACAACTGCCAGAAAAACTCGAGGCAATCTTCGATGTTGAACAAGCCCTGTATTCACTAGCGATTCTAGACCTGTTTGTTAACCTCGACTCATACATTGGAAACGGACGCAATTATTACCTCTACGACCGAAGCGACACTGGAAGAATAACTCATTTACTGTGGGATGCCAACTTGGCTTTTGGCAAATTCGGTTTCGGTTTTAACATGAGTGAAGACCAATCTGAATATTACGTGTTTCCGCCATCCACTTTAAGGGGGTTTGGCTTTTTCCCTAGAGGAGATCCCCAAAATTTAACATTAATTAGCAGCCTTATGGCAGTTGAAGCCTACAACAGAACATATATTCGCATTCTTGCCCAATTGCTACGAGAAGGCTTTGATGCTGAAGCAATTAATGCAAGAGTTCAAGACCTGGCAAACCTCATCCGTTACGAGATTGACAACAGTCCTAATATGCAGACGCAACCCTCGGCGTTTGATCCTGCACTTCAGGAAACAGTAGATTTTGTGGAAAGACGCGCAACTTTCCTTAACGCTCAACTTAATTCTTATGCAAGGAAAACTGACTTAAAATTAAACGATTTAATGATCCAAAACCAAGGCACCATAATAGACAACAATGGCGATTATGATCCATGGATTGAAATCTACAATCTAGGACCCGGCTTGGTAAACACAAGCAACCTCTACTTGTCGGATAACCTACTTGTGCCAAACAAGTGGAAATTACCCGTACAGAACCTAGACGACGGTGAATTTCTCTTGCTATGGCTTGATGGTGAAGTCACTGAAGGAGAAAATCATGTGCCCTTCAGCTTCAATTTGGAAGGCGGCGACATGTACTTGTATATGAATAATATCACGAATTTTGTTCTTGTCGACAGTACCTCCTACCCCGCACTTGATGTTGATGTTTCTTACGGTCGTCTTCCTAATGGCGAAGGTTCATGGCAAGTAATGAGTTTAGTCATAACACCAGCTGAACCTAATCAATTCTTGACCGTTCCAGAAGGCTTAGTTATTAACGAATTTATGGCAAACAATGACGCGGCTATTCCTGGCCCGGATGGGGATTATCCTGACTGGATAGAATTATACAACGCCGGCACTGAACCAGTTGACCTCAGCGGCATGTATCTAACAGACGACCTGACTAATCCCAAGTGGCAGTTCCCAGAAGGAACAACCATAGGACCAAATGGCTATCTAGTTATTTGGGCAGACGCTGCTTCTCTTTCACTAGACTACGCAAAGTTCAGTCTAAGCGCTCAAGGTGAAGCTATATTTTTACTGGCGCAAGACGCCGAGACATTAATCGATTCAATCGCGTTTGCCCAACAATTTGATGACATTTCATATGGTAGACGACCTGATGGCGCTTCAAGCTGGACCTATCTAACACCAACTCCTGACTCATCGAATACTTTGGGTACACCTGTGACACCAGACGCCCCTCCCGCTACGGACATACCCACCGATCTTTTTATTAACGAATTTATGGCAAACAATGACGCGGCTATTCCTGGCCCGGATGGGGATTATCCTGACTGGATAGAATTATACAACGCCGGCACTGAACCAGTTGACCTCAGCGGCATGTATCTAACAGACGACCTGACTAATCCCAAGTGGCAGTTCCCAGAAGGAACAACCATAGGACCAAATGGCTATCTAGTTATTTGGGCAGACAACACACTCTATCCGAGATCATTGCACGCCAGCTTTGGTCTCAATGCAACCGGTGAAGAGATAGGTTTATTTGCACATGATGAAGAAACGCTAATTGATTCAATTACTTTTGGAGTACAAGATGATGACGCATCGTTCGGTCGTTTCCCTGACGGCAGTCCAAGTTGGACCTTCCTAACACCAACTCCTGGCGAAGCAAACGAGTTATATGAACCTGAAACATCAGTAGTCATTAATAATTTGTTTATTAATGAGTTTATGGCAAATAATGATGCAGTAATTCCGGGACCTGATGGGACATATCCTGACTGGATAGAATTATTTAATGCAGGCAACGACACGATTAACATAAGCGGCATGTATCTGACAGACGACCTGACTAATCCTAAGTGGCAGTTTCCATCCGGCACTACAATAGAGCCTCAAGGGTTCCTAGTTATCTGGGCAGACAACGGTTCTGATAGAAGTTCGCTACATACGAGCTTTGGTCTTAACGCCAGTGGGGAAGATATTGGTCTTTTTGCCAGTGATGGCGAATCGCTAGTTGATTCGATTGTATTTGATCAACAGGTGAACGATGTTTCATATGGCCGTCTTCCTGATGGTGGTGCAAGCTGGAATTATTTGACGCCTACTCTTGGTTTGTCAAATAATCTGGGGGAGATTGTGAATACTGGAGCACCCACTCTCAATGGTGGCGTTCCTGATGGCTTGTTCATTAATGAACTTATGGCTGACAACCAAATTACCCATGCAGGTCCTGATGAGACATATCCTGATTGGATAGAACTGTTTAATGCAGGTAACGAGACGATCAACCTAGGTGGCATGTACTTAACTGATGACTTGACGGACCCTACAGCATGGCGCTTTCCTAATGATACTTTCATTGAACCAGGAGGTTACCTGCTAATATGGGCTGACAATTCTTCCGACAGAACTTCTTTGCATACGAATTTTGCTCTCAACGCAAACGGAGAAACAGTAGGATTATTTGCAAGTGACGGCGTGACACTAATTGATTCAGTGACTTTTTTGAAACAAATCGGAGATGTTTCCTATGGTCGCTTACCTGATGGTGGCGAAAGTTGGGACTACCTGCTTGTAGCCACACCTGGTTGGGGAAATAATAAGCGCCAAACTGGTTCTGAAACGCCGATCTGGCTAATTTTACTGCTAATCGGCATAATCATTGGATTGAGTGCCCTTACAGTAGTTGCTGGCAAGATACATTCAAGGCGAAAACGATGAATTATAAAAAGAAAGAACCGCGACTGAGACATGAACTGAAGTATCATATTGATTACTTCCAGTATCAGATTCTTCGAAAAAAGTTAGCTGCAGTTCTAAAACCAGACCCACACGCGGGACCTGACGGGCGCTATCATGTCAGGAGCCTGTATTTCGACGATTTCAAGAATTCTGCGCTCTTCGAGAAAATATCTGGAGTTGCCCGACGAAAGAAGTATCGAATGAGAATCTACAACTGCAACGATCAAACTATCAAGTTTGAAAGGAAAACTAAACGTGATCAATATGTCTTTAAGGAGAACGTAAGAATCACCCGCAACGAGGCTGAACGTATTATAGCAGGTGATGTCTCCTTCTTGGCGGACTCTGAGAATTGCCTTCTTAAAACCTTTTACTTGGAGAGCCAATATAATCTTCTGCGACCCGTGGTGCTGGTTGATTATCACCGAGAAGCATATGTTTATCCTATTGGCAACGTCCGAATTACATTTGACATCGACCTGCATACTAGTCTGGGTTCAGTATCGTTATTCGATCCTAACACTTTCACCATGAGCGTCAACGAGCAGCGCGGGGTGATTCTAGAAATCAAGTTCGATAATGCACTACCTTTGCACATTCGTGGCCTATTTCCAAACACCATTCGACCTCGATTGGCAATTGGGAAATTTGCTATCTGTAGAACAATAAAAAACACTCCACTGAATATTTCGGCGAGTCCTTGAAGAATAATAGAAGCCTAAAAAGCTGATGAAAAGGGACTAAAACTTTGCATTAGTGTTTTATCAATATTTTTCCGTAAAACATAAAAACCAATTATGGGATTAAATCAGGTGGTTCAGGATGGGGAAAAGAAAAAGATCTCGCTTAATTCCAATTCCAGTTATCGCGATAATTTTGGCAGTAGTTTTGGCTGTGATAGTCTTTGTAGGGTCACCATCCAGCCAAGGAATTGCGGCAGGAGTTAACGTTGGAGATCAGTTTATCTATGAAATTAAAAGTTCCTGGAATTCAGATGATGCTAATGCAACTCTGGTCGATTATTATGTTCAGCTAAACATGACAGAATGGTATAAGATTACGGTGACCGATGTAAATGATTCAAAAGTTTCAATTAACACTGTCTGGCGGTTTAAAAACGAAACTGAAATTGAGAGTTCTAGTACTATGAATGTAAAAACAGGTATAGCGTTTCCCAGCAATGCGTTTTGGGCAATTTACGCTGCTAATCTTGAAGAAAATGATCGAATCCGCCCATTAGGAGCAAGTCAAGCTGTTGTTAACGAGACCGAAACTAGAGAATATGCGAGTGGACCACGAGAGATAAATATTGTATCGCTAACCGAGCAATATTACGACGCTGACGACCCCACTTACGCTACAACCTGGACCGAGTATATGAACACAAAATTTGATAGGCAGACAGGGATGCTTGTTGAATTTCACGATATATCAATATACACCAATCCAGCACAGACTATGACCATTACATGGATTCTTAGAGAAACAAACGTTTGGGACATTTAACAATCCAGGCTAAATCTCAATTCTACCTTTATCTACAAAAAAACAATTTTTTAAAGTAAGTTCTTGCAGAAGATATGAGAAAAATAGTAGTCCTTTTTTCTTTTTAAAGGCCTGCATCAATAAAATCTCCCCAGGATGAGATTATGTGTAATTTTACATTTCGGAGTTTCTTAAAAGTTCTCTTGCATTTTTAATTGCAACTCGATAAAAAACTAAAGTAAAAACGATGGCGATGGTCGCGCTGATTAAAAGTGCCAAAAAAGGATCTAAAACTCCTATTGCTACTAAACTTGGAAAAAATTCTGACGCCAAGGAGGATATTGCATATGGAAAAAAGGGAGTCAAAATCGCTATGCCCGCCAAAAGGCAAGAAACTAAGTTAATTAGACTCCATGATACGCGTATCATTCTAGGTCTAGGGATTTCGGTGAAATCGGCTCCTTTTATCCCATTTGATAACGAGATTGCTGTTATTGCGATTACTAGAAAAACTGCCTCACAGAAAGCCACGATTGTAGCTCGCAACGAAAGATTATACACTATTAACCCGAAAACACCGGTAATCGCTAAGACTATAGTAGAAAAGAAAATTACAAAAAAATACTTGCTCTTTACCAAAGATTCAGCAGAAATCGGAGAAGAATAAATTCGCCAAACCACTTGACCTTCTTGACCTATCATGAAACTACCTAAACTCATTGCCATTATGGCAGCTGGAAAAAGAAAAGGTGTTACTTGCATAAGAAGGGAAACTTGGGAAGGAACTGGTTGCGTTGATTGCATTAATTGCATTAGGGGCACTAAGATGACAACTATTGGAATTATGAAGATTGTCATCAGTTCTCTTCGGCGCGTAAACGCCTTCAAATCTTTTCTGATTAATGCAGCTTCAACAGTGGAAAAACCAAGTTTGCCAAATAAACCAGTTCTTGGAGCGTAGGTTCCACGCGAAATGGTTATTGTTGGAGGTTCGTAAAGTCCAAATCGACTGTTCAATAAAGTGGCGATCAAAAACAAGCCAGCTATAAACAAAACAGCCAGACCCATGAATACTATTCCCTGCAATAAGAGGCCAGATATTGTAAAAGAATAAAGTGCTATACCTAGCCACACGAAAGGAACAAACCAAGCTGCAGTTTGAGCAGCACCAATAGTTTCGATTATTGCTAAAGCACCTCCAGAAGTCACATAGAAATAAACGATATAAAATATAACAAAGAAAAGCAGCGAACCAATAAATCTAACCCACACTGCGGCTCGACCTGATGACTTGTAAACAGCCCCTATGAATCTAACTTGTAGTACTCTCAAGATTTCTGTAGTGGCACTTGCCATGAAGGCAGCAGCAACCATAGAAAGGGAGGTCACCAAAGCGATAAAAAATTGGCCAATAAACAACGAGAACACAGATATTATTGAAATAATGAGCACCACTGACGCCAATGGAAAACCAAGTAAGCTGGCCAATATTGAAGCCAGAGTGTGTTCTTGCCAAGTTATAGGCAACCAATACGGGACCTGAGTCGAGGTCTTAACTCCGCTAAGGCGTATTTGCTGCATCATAGTAAAGACCAAACTGTAAACCAAAACAAGAGTTGGAAGCGCAAAAAAAATGTTCAGAGTACCGCCCTGTAATATATCGACCAGTTCAGGTTCAGCTACAGTGACGAAATTGTAGATTACTCCTGCAAGCACACCACCGGCTAAGCCAATGCCTAAGGAAACCCAGTAAGGCCAATACGCTAGAAAACGGTTTTCTCGATATTTTGTAGTTTTTTTACCTCTGATAAGCCTGCCGGATTTTCTTTCAACCTGCATAAGACTTAGGACGTTCTTCCAATTCATTTCAAGAGCTCCTCAACCACGGCTTTTATGTCGTCCGTGCCAGTTAATTTCAAGAAAATATCCTCGAGACCAGAATCAGGTAGTCTCGCCATTTCCCTGAGCTTATTCATGTTACCTAATGCTAATATCTTTCCTTGGTACATTATTCCTATTCTATCGCACATGGCTTGAGCTATCTCTAGCACGTGGGTGGACATTAAGGTAGTTACACCTTGAGTTTTTAATTGATGCAAAAAATCTTTGACTATCCGTGCCGACCTAGGGTCCAAGGCGCTTAATGGTTCGTCCAGAACAAGCAGTTTAGGTTTGTGTAGGAACGCTGATATTAAAGCAATTTTCTGTTTCATCCCATCGGAGTAGCCGTTTATCATGTCGCCTTCTCGACCTTCAAGTTGCAGGGCTTTCAAGTACTCGGTAATTCTGCTTTTCTTCTCTTTTGCTTGAATACCGTAAATGTCGCCTATAAAGTCCAAATATTCAATTCCAGTTAGGAATTCATACAGACGGGGTGATTCAGGTACATATCCTACCTGCTGCTTAACGGATACAGGGTCTTTTTTCACGTTTACTCCGAGAACACTAACTAGGCCAGAGTCTTGTTGAACTAGACCTATTAGCATTTTGAGCGTTGTTGTTTTGCCTGAGCCGTTTGGTCCCAATAAACCGAAAATCTCGCCTTTTTTAATTTTCAAGTCAACTTTGTCTACGGCCAAAATCTCATTGTAGCGTTTTACTACTTTTTGCAGTTCAACAGCAAATATGTTAGTCATTGCAATTACCTTGAAGTTGTACTAGAAAATGAATGAGCCTTATTTAATCCTAACTTGAGTTCTGGCTTTCATCTGTTCTATACTCAGAATTTTATGTGAAATAGCTAGCTTCTTAAGAGAAGATGGAGTACAACACTTTCCTAAGAAGCGTTCTTATGTTTTTTATTTTTCATAAAAATAGGGCAATGCAATGCTTGCTAAGCGTTTTTCCAATATGTTTTTAGCTTCTTATGGTACGTCGGCTTCATTTGGATAACCTCTGCTTTCCCAGAAACCCAGGTAATTCTCATTATCCGATAGCTCGATTTTTGTTATCCACTTTATCCATTTATATCCGAATTTGCTTTCAGCGACGAGTTGGAATGGAAATCCTCTTTCAGGTGGAAGAGTTAAGCCGTTCATTTTGTAGGCTATTAGAACGTCTTTTTCTAAGATGTAATCAAGTGGAAGAGCTGTTGAGTAGCCATCATAAGCGTAGAAGATTACAGTTACAGCTTCAGAGTTTATTTCGGCTTCGTTCAGAAGATCTTCTAACAGGAAGCCTTCCCAAAGAATATCCACAGACCAGCCTTCTATACAGTGAAGCGTTGTGACTTTCTGATATTTTTGGAAACCGTTGACCACATCGTCGTAAGTGTATTCCATTGTTTGATTCACTAATCCCTCTATTGTAAGGACATAGTCTGAAGCGTTTACGTATTGCGGACCTCTTATGGCATTTTCTCTAAAGTCGCCTATCGACGAAAGGTTTTGTCCCTCATACTCTCGGATTTCTTCAGGGTACAGAATACGCGGCGTATTCTGTAAATAAATGGCAACGGCAACGAATCCAACGAGTAAAAAAACAAATGCCGCGAAAATCAAACCTTTAAAACGTTTTATTTTCTCCATTCTTTCATGCAAATATCAGCAAAATCGACTTTATATCTCTTCTTAAAAAGTAACCTGTGACAATTTCTCAAATTCCTTAAGAAAGTCACTGCATAATGCTTTGTAATTTTATGTAAGCCATAACAAAATAAGCTAGTGTTGGACCTAAATGCCTCCTTTTAGATTCTTTTCGTACTTTTCTCAAAACCATTTCTATTAGGGCGAATATTTTTGCTATTCAAGTTTTTGATTTATCTTGAAAAGCTTTTATTGGCGATTATCAATCCTACGATTGATGTCTGGCAAGGGATTCTTTTTAGAACGTTACGAGCGATTAGGCTGGAAATTTAAAGACGCAAAACCCAGACAGGCGATCAGATTAAACGCAACCAACATCAAGGAAAAAGACCTTGAAGAAAGGCTTGAAAATATTGGAGTTCATTTTAAGAAAATTCCCTTTCTTGAAAAGGGTTATTGGATTCGGAGTTCAAGCGTTTCTGTAGGAGCAACTGCTGAGTACTTGTTGGGTTATTATTCGATTCAAGAGGCTGCATCCCAAATTCCAGCCACTTTGTTCACAGATTTGAACGGCAAAATTGTGCTTGACGCTTGTGCCGCACCAGGAGGAAAAACCGTCCAATTGGCAGATTTGATGAGGAACACGGGCATAGTGATTGCATTAGATGTTAAAAAGCGGCGCTTGGCTGCTTTGGCGAACCATTTGGAAAGATGTCACGTAAGCAACGTAATCGCTTATGAGCTTGATGCGAGGCAGGCTTCGCGGCTTAAAATGAAGTTCGACAAAGTTCTTGTCGATGCGCCTTGCTCTGGAAACTACACTTTGGACAGATCCTGGTTTAAACGGCGGAAACTGAAGGACATAAAACAGAACGCAAGCGTGCAGAGAGAAATCTTGACTGAAGCTGTAAGACTGCTCGATAATCAAGGAGAGCTTGTTTATTCAACATGTTCTTTGGAGCCTGAAGAAAACGAGCTTAACATGGACTGGGCTGTGAAGCATTTGAACCTCAATATTGAAGAGATTGACTGCTATGGCGAGAAAGGCCTGACTGAGGTTTTTGGGAGACAGTTAGATCCATCAGTGAAGCGTTGCAAGCGAATCTGGCCCGATAAAACTCAAGGTTTCTTCGTCTGCAAGCTAAAGAAGAGGGAGGGAAAACCATGAAGGCGATTGTGAAGTTTGCGTTACAGTTTGGTGCCAAGTTTTCGTTAACCGGTGATTTAACAATGAACAAGGCTGGTCGCTATTTCCTTCGAAACAAAGCTTTGCTAAAAGTCGCTCGAAACGACTTTTATTATTCAGGAATGTATCTGGGAAAGATTAAAAAAGGCAAGTTTTTCCCAAGTTTTAACCTACTAATGATGCTTGCGCAGAGGAAAGCTAACAAGATTGTTGTTGATAAGAAAGCAGCGTGGTTGTTTATCTGTGGTAGAGATATTTTTCAAAAAGCAATAGTTGATATGCATGGTTCGAGGAGGAAAGGTGATCATACGTTGGTACTGAACGAGTTTGGCGATTGTTTGGGTTTTGGTCGGATAGTCCGGAGTTTGAATGGATCGATGAAAAATGAAGTTGCAGTTAAGAATGTTTTAGATGTTGGTGATTTCTTACGTCGAGAAATTTGATTAAAGGTTCTTTTTTCGGGTCTTCTGTTTTTTTGCTATATTAACCTATGCCGCATTGTTTCACTAATTTTCGATTTTTTTGAACAATTATCCATTAAATATGGCGATAAACTTAAATATGTTTATCACAAATGTGATTTCCATAACATATGAAAACTGAAACATAGAAGCTAAAGTGAGGATGTGAAAAATGAAGAACTTCAAAGATACAGTTTGGAAAGAAAAAGTAGAAAAAGTAGTCAAACAAATTAAGAAATTCGAGATCAAATTTGTACGACTTCAATTCACCGATATAAACGGTATCGTAAAAAACTTGGCTGTGTCTTCCAAGAACATTGAAGCCATCTTTGAGAGTGGACAACCCTTCGACGGATCATCAATAACAGGGTACAGACCTATCGAAGAATCAGACATGGTTTTATTCCCAGACCCAACAACATTCGCAGTTCTACCGTGGCGAGCAAAAGAAAAATCATCATGCAGACTTATCTGCGACGTATACACTCCAGAAGGTACACGCTTCGAAGGCGACCCTCGATACATCCTCGAACGTGTCCTAAAAAAAGCCAAAGATGCTGGCTTCACGTATATATGCGCCCCAGAACAAGAATTCTTTATAGTAAAGGAAAACGATTCCGAATTACCAACACCAATAGATTTGGCTGGTTACTTCGATTTCCACCCCGGCGACTTAACCGAAGGAATCAGGCGAGAAATAGCCGACACAGCCGAGCAGTTTGGCATAGAGATTGAAATCTCCCACCATGAAGTAGCCCTAGGACAGAACGAAATTGACTTCAAGTACGATGAAGCCCTCACTACTGCTGATAGAGCCATAACCATGCGTATGATCACAAAAATCGTTGCTGCCCAGAACGGTTATTTGGCTACTTACATGCCTAAACCCTTTGCCGGCATTAACGGCTCCGGAATGCACACACACCAAAGCCTATGGAACACTGATTTAACCCAAAACAGGTTCTACGCAGATAACCCAGAGACGGATTATCTTTCCGAAACAGCCATGAACTACATAGGCGGACAACTAGCCCACGGACGCGAAATGTGTGCAGTTCTCGCTTCCTGGCCCAACTCGTACAAACGATTAGTACCAGGATTTGAAGCGCCGGTCTACCTTGCGTGGGCACATAAGAACAGGTCACCTCTTATCAGAGTCCCTAACTTCGGAGGAAGAAAAACTGCAGCCCGATGCGAAATTCGCTGTCCTGACCCGTCAGGAAACCCATACCTACAGTTCGCGGTTCTTCTCGCCACAGGATTAGATGGAGTTAAAAACAAGATAGAACCAGGCGAACCAGTCGAGCTAAACGTTTATGAAATGAGTTATGAAGAACGAAAGAAACGAGGCATAGTTTCATTGCCAGAAAATATGAAAGAAGCTCTAGACGAATTGGAAAGAAGCAAACTAATGCGCGAAACACTGGGCGAAACAGTATTCGAAAACTTCCTTCGCGAAAAACGCAAAGAATGGGATCTCTACCGAACGCAAGTAACCGAGTGGGAAGTCAACAGGTACATCAGACGACTCTAAAACATTAAACCCCTTTTTCCAAAGGGTTCCCAATTTTTCTATTTATTTTATTTAATACTCTCAGCCAATTTAGATATTTCCACCGTAATTTGCGTTCTTTTAGTTAAATCCCGAACAACGACCGAATCTTCTTTCAACTCTTGCTCGCCCACTATAACCGCGTAGTCCATTTGTCGCCTGTCCGCATCTTCCAAAGCCTTACCTATCTTTCGTCCCATAACCTCAAACTCCACCGACACCCCTGCTTCCCTGAGTAACTGTGAAATCTTTAGCGCTTCAGTTTTCACCTTCTGATTCACAGGAATAACCACAGCGGTTTTTGCTAGCCCAGTTGGCAACACTATTTTTTGCGTTTGAATCGCAACAGCTACCCGATCCAAACCATGAGCAACACCCACAGCTGGGGTTGATTCACCTCCGAAAACTTCAACTAGCTTGTCGTAGCGTCCACCGCCGCCCAAAGCTATGTCAAGCTCAGGCACGTTCACTTCAAAAATCATACCCGTGTAATATTCAAGCCCTCTAGCGAATGCAGGCTCTACGGATTCAACAGGGATTCCGCTCGCAGTAACCAATCGCAGAATTTCAAGAAGATTATCTACAGCTGCTTCTGCTTCTTTATAACCCTCAACGTACTTTCGAATTTTCTCGGCAGTTTCAAACGGCGTGTTTCCTTTTAATTCCAATAATCCCTGAAGTATAGCTCGGCATTCTTCCTGTTCCAGAAGCTTGAAGGCTTCATCATACTCTTTTTTATCCATTCGTTGCAGCACAGCGTTTTGAACTTTGTCACCAACATTTTCTTGCCTTAGAAGACTTCTTATCACGCCAATATGCCCGATTTTAAAAGCGTAACCCTGTAGACCCGTTGCTTTCATTATATTGTCCGTGATAAGTATCGCTTCAGCGTCGGCTTCAGCATTGTTTGAACCGACCAATTCAAAGTTGGACTGCCAAAATTCCCGGTAGCGCCCACGTTGAGGCTCGTCATATCGGTAAACGCTTCCCACACTAAAAAGCCTTAGTGGCTTCGGCTCAGATTTCAAGGCGGTTATGGCCAGACGCGCTATTGAAGCAGTGAATTCTGGCCTCAAAGCTACAGCACGATCACCTAAGTCCTTGAAAATGAACATGCGTTGGCGCATTTCTTCACCTGATTTTGCACTTAATAACTCATATGGTTCGACTACGGGCGTTATCACTTCTTTGTAGTTATAAAGCTGTGCGGTTTCTTTTGCTTTGCAGATTATAAAGTTCAGGATGGCTGCTTCTTTTTCTAGCAAGTCGCGCATTCCACGTATAGTTTGGAATTTTGGCATGGTCTTTCACTTGGTTACTTGAATGTTAATTGTGAGATTGTATAGTAAACTGTTTCTCCTCTACGGTTCATCACTGCTATAACGAGTTCTTTCTTTTCGCTACGGCATTGTCGCAAAGCTTTTGCTAAATCTTCTATAGGCGTAGGTTTACCTTCTTGAGTGCCTAAGATCATATAGGAAGCAGGCCCTTTACCATAAGCGCCTCGAGAGTATACTCGGAAATCAATTCCGGTTCCAAAGCCATCTCTGACCACATAGCCTCTGTTTCGTAGATCCCTATAAACCAAATAGTTAAACCATGCGTTTGTGCAATTTTTCTTATAGGCTTGGAGCAGAGTTTGAAAGTCAAATTGCACACCCTTCTGGTTTTTAACCTCAAGTAATTCTTTATCTAAAAGGTAAAGAGCCTCGTAAAAAGTCAACGTTAAAGAGTTATTATCTGGTGTGCCGTATCCGCGCTGAGAAAGCGAATCAATGCTTCGTTTTTCAGAGATTTTAACGCCATTTTTAGCAACAACTCCAGTGACTTTAAGTTGCGAGTCAGTTGGAGGTTCAGTTTCCTTTTCGCTCATTAATTGGCAACCACTTATTTTAAAGTAGTTAATTCTTCAACGATAAGTGTTTTTTTGTAACAATATACATGTTTCCATTGCATCTGTAAACTTATAAAATTCTTTGGCTTCGAAAAGTAGATACCACAAACATAGTATCCAGCGAATGGCTAATAGTGTAATGACTACTCAGCATCGCGCTCCATAATGCATGCGATTATTACTGAAAAGTGTAAAAAAGAGGGAAAAGTCGTAGTAGAATTAATCAACTCTGGGTAATTTGGTTAAATAAAAAGCAAGTGGAGATGTCTCCCGCATTAACATTTTCCCTTTTTTATTGCTAATCTCCAACAAAGTGGCCGAGGTGAGGTAGCTTGGTTCGTTTTGTTGTCAACCGTAACCTTTTCTCCCTTTTTTATTTCAAATATGGTTTTGGCTAAAGTTCTATCGTCTTTTCATAAAGAAGTAAACGGTTTAACGTTGTTTAATGACGACTTTGCCAACCTTGACAACTGGATTGTTGCTGAAGGGGATTGGACTGTTTCTAACGGAATATTGAAGGGGGTGGAAGTGGATTCCGCATTTAGGACACTTAAACTCTGTCATGACCTCACTCTCTTTCACTGAGTTGGATAAACGCGAGATGCTACAAGAAATGCCGCTAATATAACAAAGTTATATATATATTATAAATCAAGTTTTTGTGCAGTTAAGCAAAATAAAAAAAGGTAGTGAAAAAATGGCAAACAACTTTATGTTACGGGGTTTTCTTATTCTGCTGGTTTCAATAATATTAGTATCAGCCACTGCTGTTTTTGCTAATAATGGAGAAACTGAGTCGTGGCCCACCTTCCAGTATGATTATCAACGCACTGGAGCACCCGATAACACTGGTCCGAAGACAAACGATCTGGTTTGGAAATGGTTTTCTGGAAAGGTAACGGAGTATCCGGAAGGCACATTCCCTGAATCTACAGCTCTTGTGCCAGCTGTCGTAAATGGAAAAGTCTACGTTGGAACGGAAGAAAATCGTTTTGTGGCCCTGGATGAGTTTACTGGTGAGCTTATTTGGGAATATCAGACTGAAGGTATTGTTAGAACGCCTCCAACTGTTGCTGATGGCAAGGTCTTCTTTGGATCACACGACTCCTACTTCTACGCTTTAGATGCCGACACTGGGGAACTAGTCTGGAAGCACGGTCCAGTTGATGAGGCGGAGTTTGATGTTGGCATTTGGACTATTGGAACAGTCTTCGCGAACGGGCTCGCGGTTTTTGGAGCCGAAGATGTCTATGCTCTAAACGCGGACACTGGAGCACTGGTCTGGAGAAAAGATTTTGCAGGAGGATACGATTGGGCGTTGGGAGTTGCTTCAATTGGCAATACACTTCTAGTGCCCTCGCTTGACACACATCTCTACGCTTTAAAGATTGACACGGGTGAACAGTTATGGAAATACAAAACTGATAGCTATATTGAATCCCTTCCCGCCACAGCTTACGGTAACGTTTACGTTGGATCCACTGACAATCATACCTATTGTGTAGATTTGAACACTGGAGAACACCTTTGGAAGATCGAGCATGGCTGGAGTGATAAATATGGATTTGGAGGCGGCGGTTGGAGTCATCCTGCTATCCACAATAATAGGGTATTCACGGCTGGCACAAACGGTGATTTGCTTGCTCTCGACGCTGAAGAAGGAAATATAATCTGGTCGTATTCGACTGGAGAACTAACGTTTGGCGGGGTCGCTGTTGTCGACGGCGTAGTCTACGGTGGAAGTTACACCAACAAATTCTATGCAGTAAATGAGGATACTGGAACGTTGATTTGGGAGTTCGAGACAAATGGGCCAATAAATGGAGCACCAGCTATCGTTGATGGCATGCTAATTTGGGGTTCATCAGATGGATATGTCTATGCAATCGGTGAGCCAATTCTGCCCCATGAGGAAATACCAATCGAGTATATTTACGCAGCTGCGGCAATCGTGATCTTGGCAGTCGTCGTAATAGTTGGATATGTCTATGTGAAAAGGCGCTGAGCAGTCAGTTGACTTACCGTGCAAAAACCCACCATTTTTTATTTTATCCATAGCCAATCGTTAATTATGGGGGCTGGAGGCGAGGCTGAGAAGGCTCTAGACGACAAACTATGTCAAAACAAGTTATCAGCTAGCAAACCTCATTACTCAGCTCTCCCAATATGGACCTAGAGCCTCAGCAAACCCTTTCTTTCTAATTGAAAAACATTAGATAAGGTTTAGCGTGCTACATGATAGCAAAGGTCTTGGGAATGGCTTTTTCATTTCTTTTATATCCTTCATTTTTTCAGCATTTTTTCTATAGCTTCGCCAATTATGAATAGGCCTATCAGAATAATAACGGTCAGAAACAGGTCTAGTGCGTATCCTAGGACTCCTGTGACTCCTATAGCTAAAGCCACTATACCCACGAAAAGGCTGAACTTGCTTATTTTGATGCCTATCTGCTTCCTAGAGAGGTTTAGACCTACTAGTATTAATCCAACTCCTAATGCTATGTATGCTCCAGTATCTATTTCGTAGGCTGCTCCGACATACCAGCCAACGCCGACCAGTATTATAAAGAGCCCCCAAGATAGACTGTCTAAAGTTCTATTTTTAACCATCAAATTCCACTCTAAGATTCACTTTTTGACCAGTATGTTCCATTCAATTCTTAAGATTTATGTAAAGAGCCCCGTTATTAACAATTTTTTGAAACCAAAATGGTTTTCAAGTTTGGCCTGTTAGCTAAAACAAATATCGGGTGAGGTAGCTTGCTTCGTTTTGTTGTCAACCGTAACCTTTTCCATTTTTTCTTTAGTTAAAATCGGGTCGAAATTTTAACATTAGATGGTTTTTGATTAATTGAAAGGTGTTAAAAACAATTTAATCTGATAATATGTTTTTGAGTGCTCAGGGTATGAAGAAAAAATTTGTATACATACACATTAGCAATCTGGAAGATGATGTTAGAATTATGTCAGTTAGTAGCTCACTGGCAAACGCGATGAGTAAAGCTGCAAAGTTTATGAAACGACATGAATTAGACAGAGATTACAAGTTTAATGCTATTGAAAAGTGGGAACTCAACTCAGTATTAGAGATTCCTGAAGAAGTTTGGGAGTATGAAAGAAGGCGGATTGACAAGCCTAAACGCTGGGTTAGTTCGAAGGAAAAAAGGGTAAGTTATGAGTATTAAAAAGCAGTGTGATAAAGTTCAGACGTAAAGCATATATTTCTATTGTTATGAAGTGGCGATTTCTCCCGCAACAACATTTTCTTTTTTTTATTCCTAATCTACAGAAAGCGGTCGAGGTGAGGTAGCCTCGTTCGTTTTGCAGCAAGTTTGTACTCTTTTGCTCTATCCGAAGACTATGGCTTCTAGCAGTCGGATTATTAGGAATTATTTGCCGAAGCATAACGTGCTTTCTAAACCACAATACTACACATTTTTCTATAAATCATAAAGCAGATATCGGCGTGTTAATTCAACCAAATTTTAGATTGAAATCTTGCTTATAAGTTGATTATTTGTTTAGAAAAAACTGGAGAAGGGTTTGCTGGGGCAGCACAGACCAACTTAAAGGAGAAGAGAAAGATGACAACAAGCTAACGACTACCGCTGTTAGCATGTTCTGTGCAAAGCCCTCTCAGCCCTCTCCTACGCCTATGATTTTGTAACCCCGAAAAAAAGAGGGGGAAAGATTACTTGTGCGCTTTTGTTGCGAGCTTACCGTTTTCTGTACATCAAGACCAGCAAAACCAAGACTATGACTATTACTATGATCATGCCAATTGACATTGGCAGGAAGTAAAGGTCAGCGGCTGATGCTGGAGCAGGAGTGGGTTCTGCAACGGCAGCTGCTTCTTCAACGTTGATGGCAGTTACTGTTGATGAGCTATAATATGATTCTGATCCTGAGAAGGTGGCGTAAACAGTGTATTTGCCTGAGACTGGCGGCGTAAATGTGGCGCTGTAGAAGCCGTCAATATTGCTCGTGGTTGTGGCTACGTCGTAAACGTTGTTGTTCGGGTCAAGCACCGTTATGGTGATTTCAACACCCTTTGCGTCTGAAGGTTTAGGTTGTTGCTGATACAGGTATTCCATCCAGGCGCTCATGTCCTCATCGGATATTGCTGGAGTGCCAGCCGCAGGAACTCCCAAACTGGTTTGACCAGGAGACTGGTCAGTGACAAAACCTTCTACCAATACGCTATTTCCAAGCACCGAAAGTTTCGGTGAAGCTGTAATTGTTGTAGCAGTTCGACCCTTGCCATAGGCATATATCTGGTTGTCATAGCCGTTAAACCATAGCATTATACCATCGGCAACAGCTGGGCAGCTAATGATGTTAAAGCTTAATGAATTCCAAATTTCCTCTCCGGTAGTAGCATTTATAGCATAAAGTTTGGCGCCTTTAAACACGGGTGGAGTATAGTCGTGACCTGAGCTTACGTAGAGTTTTCCATCTGCGAGAATATGTTGCATAGACCAAGTACCTAGAGGCCATGTACCGTAAGGAGTGTCAACGCCAGCGTTTCCAGAATCCCAACTCCACTTCAGATCACCGGTCTTTATGTCAAAAGCATAAACCTCTCCGCTCATACCCCATGCGTAGAGGTTCCCGTAGCCGATAACCCCTTTAGCGTTATTATCGAAGTAGCCCCAAGATCTATTGTAAGCTTGAGTTGGACCCCAAAGCAGATTACCCGTTTGGAGGTCGTATCCCTTCCACGTCATTGATTGGGTTGTGTATTCAGTGTAAACACCTTCCCCAGCAGGGCCTATTGGAACGTTGGTCCACGGTGTTGTGGTTCGGTTTATAGGACCCCATACTTTGCTTCCGTCAACTGCACTGTAACCTGCGTCTACTCTCCAACCATGCTGTGATCCTCCGGGAACTGCGCCGGTGTAGAGATTCGGCATTGCCGTCATGAGCACTATGCCATCACTGATCCTTGAGACTGCCAGACCGCCGGCGCCAATAGGCTTTCCTGAAATTTCAGTTGCTATCGGAACGCTCCATTGGTAGCCATCATTCCAGTCTAGCGTGGCTCCTTGGGGTGGTCTCCAAATTTCGTTAGGGCTGTAGTTACCGAAGTAGTAGATTTTTCCTGAGCCTTCAGAGATACATTTGGTAACATTCCAAAGGTTTAATCTACCCTCTGCAACAGTATAAGATAAGATTTCTCCGTTTTCACCTGTTATAAGCGTACCTGCAGTCGCGTTGGCGATATCTAGTATCCACTGTCCTGTCATAGCATCATACATTGACCAGACATTAGGGGTATTGCCATATATGAAACCTTGACCAAATATTGTAGGTCCGGTAAACAGGTATGCATGGGCTCCGTATTGGTCGCCAGTCTTGAAATTTAGTATCATTCCCACTCGCAAAGAGTTAGAAGCGTTCACACTCCACAGCGTTTCTCCTGTTCGCAAGTCCACTGCGAGCAACGGTCCCATGTTGGTAACCGCTCCTGGATATTGCGTGTAGTAAAGCACTCCATTGATGATAACCGCGCCAAACTTGGTTTCGTAGGCTGTTCCTGTTGCATAGAGGCTTGTCTCGTCGGGGCCGAATTCTCCTCCGATTTGCCCGCCGAAAGCTTCAGGTTTCGTCCACAAAACGTGAGCGCTACCCGGGGCTTCGGTGTATGGGTTGAAGTTGCCGTTATTGTCGTACTGTCCAGTGTTGCCAAAAATTATTGATCCAAGTCCAAGCCAGTTTCCAGTGATTGGGGACCATTCTCTATTCATCGAACTTACCGGGCGCGTCCAGTATTCGGTTGGAAGCGGATTAATTGTAACCGTTGATTCTATTGGCTCTTCCTGCACTATGAGCGTAGTTGATGCACTGCTTCCTGTGAAAGTATCGTTAATGTATGAATACGTGAGTGCTGTTATCAATGGTAAGTTGTATGGGTATGGATTTTCGAGTTGCGCTGTTTGACCTGGGAAGGAAAAATCGAACGTATACTCGCCAACTGCGTCGGGTACATATTGTGTCCAAGCCCCTCCTGTGGCATCAGAATCAAAAGTTCCCAAGGATTCAGTATTTCCGCTGGGAGTTGTAACAGTTACTTCCATGTTGTGCCATACCATACCCCAATAACCTATTGCGGTTGGAGGCACTTTGTCGATCCAGAAGTTGACGTAAGCAGTTTGTCCGACACCCACAGGGTTAGGTGAAACCACAACATAAGCGTAAGTAGAAATAGTCCATGGTGGATCATGAGCGTTGACAAGTGGAATTGCGATAAGTGTAAAAGTAATAGTCAGTACCGCAAACACAGAAATCAAAGTAGCAATAATTCTATTCTTCAAAATCATTTTCATTCTCCTTTCGTTTTTTTTAACATTATAACAACGTTAAATCTAGTGGTTGAGTTAATGCTTGTATATAAGCTTTTGTGGGTAGTCTTAGATACTAATCACGCGCGTAAGCAACACCTGTAGAATGATTGCTGGAGTATGCACGTGTTAGGACATAAAAAAATAAAGAACACCCAGATTTACATGCACCTATGGGACCTCAGCCGCGAAGAATACCATTCAGCCGAAGCAAAAACAAATGACGAAGCCCGAAAGCTCATTGAATCAGAGTTCCATTTCGTATGTGACATGAACGGTGTTAAATAATTCAGCAAACGAAAATGAAAACTATATTATTTGTCCCAAAACTGTGCAATTTGGTTAAATAATAGAATTTTCACCTATTAACGCACGCTAAATTAGAGGCAAAATATCTGCAATGTTAATACAGGAAGTAATCTTGGAGAATTTCATGAGCTATGAGTATGCTAGGGTACCCTTCAAGCCTGGCGTCAACTTCATCGGAGGACCTAACGGTTCAGGAAAATCCTCGCTTCTCTTAGCGGTTTCGGTTGGTCTTGGTCAATCATATACAGAACGCTCAAGAAAGCTAAGTGACCTAATACGTTGGGGTAAGGACAAAGCGCGTGTTACGCTCATTTTGGATAACACCAAACGAGGTGGAAAACGTCCAGTTCGAAAATACAATAAAGATCAGCTTTTTCTAACCCGAGTTTTGAGGAGGGACGGAAAGTATTGGTTTGAACTTGAGAACCGCGCTGCTACGAAACAAGATGTTGAACGCCTTTTAGCCAAGTTTGGTGTTGATCCCAACAACATGCTCATAATAATGCACCAGAACATGGTAGAACAATTCTCAGTGCTTTCCAAAATAGAAAAATTGCGCATGGTAGAAGCGGCTGTGGGTTTGGAACCATTTCGCGAAAATGTACTGCAAGCACAGCGTAAGTTAACGCGCACTCTCAGCCAAGAAGAGACCGTGAGCAAAATGTTGGAATCCGCGGAGCAGACTCTTAACTATTGGCGTGAACAATATGCAAAGTACCAAGAGAAAAAGCAATTGCAGACTAAACGGCGATTTCTGAACCGTGAGCTTGCATGGGCGGAAGTGGAACGCCGTGAAGGCACATTCAAAGGCTTACTATCAGACCTTGAAAAGGAAAAGGAAAACTTGAACCGAATTGAAAAGGAAACAAAAACCGCGAAAGGACAACTTGCAGATCAGCAGAGCCAACATGAAGCTTTGAAGGAGACAATGAGAGTTGTTTTAGATGAGCGATTTAACCTAGAACGCGGAATTGCCGAAAATGAGACCACAGTCTCCATGGTTCAGAAATTACTCGAAGAGGTTGAAGAGGTTGAGCCTGAAATCAGAAAAAATGGACTCATCGGGTTTAAACTATTCAAAAAAGGAAACCTTCAAGAGATGCTTCAGAACTCGTGGCAGAACCTATCTAAAATTAGTGATAAAGTAGCAGAAAACAAAACTAGAATGGAAGTTGTTGAAGACGCAACTGAGAAAGTCACTGAAAAGGTTCTAGACAACCGAGTTAGACTAGCGTTGCTCCATTACCGCAGAGAAAACGTGACGAACAATCTGAAGAAAATAGATCGTACACTAAAAGATGCTGAAGCCAATCTTAATGACGCTATGGTCAAGGCCAAACAGAAAGGACCCCGAATCGCTGTGATCAAAAACGTTGTAGACCTTCTCGACGAAATCCGCGTTACGGAAGGCCATTTAGCTGCACTCGCGGATGTTTCAGAAAATATAGAGCGCATGTACGAGTCTTATTCCAACCTTTATCTGGAGCTAAAGCAGAAGGCACAAGTGGTTGCGGAAAACCGCGAGAAAACCCTTGAAGAAGTCAAAACTAGGCTACAAACATGGAGAACTGTGATACAGCGCCTTTTGGAACGTGTAAACTTTGAGTATCAGAAGATTATGAGTCAAACTTCGGCAACAGGTAAAGTACATCTTGAGAATAGTCATGATATAGAAAACGCAGGATTAGAAATTCTTGTTGGTTTCAAGGGTGGAAAACCTGTCGCTCTGAACGCTTACACTCAAAGTGGCGGTGAAAGAACCACGGCGACAATGAGTTTCTTATTAGCGTTGCAGAATCATGTGCGTTCACCATTCAGAGCTGTGGACGAATATGACATTCACATGGACCCAAAAAACAGAGAAATGATTGCACGCATGCTCTTATCTATAATAAAGGATTCAACAGCGCAGTACATCGCTATAACGCCGAGTCAGATTACCTTCGCTCAAAATGATGTTAATATAGTTACAGTTCAAAACGTTGAAGGAAAATCGATAGTTCGAGAGGTTGGATAGTGAATTCTAACAAAGAACAGAAAAGAATAGGCAGAGAAAAACTGCAGCATATTATAGAAATATGCACGGCTATCGAAAATCGGACAATCGATCCATTTCAACTTGAAGTTGACAACATAATTGAAGTGGTCAAAGAGTATTTTCCTCAGTGGACGGAAGCTGACGAGCTTAACTTGGATTCGGAGGCTATTCATCATTTGGCTTCAGCTATCAAGCTTCAAAGCGAATGGGTTAAGTATTGCTCAACATCGCTTTATACTGATCCGTTTCTGCTTGATGAAACAATTACGAAAGCAAAAAAAGAAGAAATTCTGAGCCTATTCCTCAAAGCTTGGCACCCACTTATTGAATTGGAGCAGCTTAGCATCAACAGTCTATCCGCTGCTATGCGCTACTGGAAAAGCTTGGAACCGATTATGGAACGCTGGCAAGATCTCGGCGTCCACAAAGTTGCAGTTGGAGAGATCAGCCGAGACGAGTTGCTAAAACAAGGTGTTCTCGGAAACCAATTCTTTTCTGATGAATTGGATGATTATTGGAGAGAGTTGAAAGAAAAGGTGGAGAAAAATGGGTGCGATGGCAAAATCCCCTACTGGGATTTCATCGGCGCATATACCTATGATGAGACAGTGGAAAGGGCTTTCCTGACAAGCTTCTTGATAACGTACGGCTACGCAACGCTGGAGATTCACCCGTTGGAAGAGGAGATTTTAATCAAACCCTTCGAACAACGCAACACGGATATTCTTACGAAACAGTCAATTTCAATCCCCATTTCTGTTACTTATGAAAATTGGCAGAAATGGAAGAGAGGTGAGTTAGACTGAGAAAGAAAACTAGGGGAATTTACGCGAGCAAAATGAAGCGCGCAACTCACATGCTGTTTTATAGGCGACACCAAAAACCAGGGGTTAAAGGTTGGGAGCTACATAAAGCGTTAGGTGTAGATTACCCCAAAGTCCTCGAAATACTCGATGACTATTTGAAATCATTGGATATGCAGGTTAAAACCGTTTTTGAAGAAGAAAAAAAACCAAATAAGAAACCATCTATCGAGCAACTTGATAAAGCACGTTTCTATATCACATTGCGAGGCGATCTGACACCGAAAGAAACAAAAATGATTGGTTGGCGAATTGACGACTTAGCTGGTTTGGCCGTATCCATTGCATATATAATTAGCAAGAAAGGGCAAACGCCGCGCAAAGATCTGGAACAATTGCTAAAAGAAAAGCTTCCAAGCTGGAAAGTCGGCTTAAACCTTGATAGGTACATGCGCTACGGATATTTACAACAAGACGAAAACGATCTTGTATATTTAGACTGGAGAACGCGCGCAGAAGTAGATGAGAAAACCCTAGTTGATTTGCTTCTTAGAAGCGACTCTCAAACAACTCTACCCTCTGAAAATACCGGCAACCAAGAAGAGTTATAATAATAGCAATCAAAGCTTTTTTGGCTAAGACAACCAAGATTAAACTTGAATTAATTAAATATGAAACAAGAGTGATCAAATACGTATAATATTTCTATCTAATATTCGTGAATGGTCGGCATAAAGTTAATAGGAGACAGTTTTTATTTCCATGTAGCTTATCTATTTCAGAGAGAACTTAAAAAAATGTTCAGATTGGCACATTTCACACTAAAAATAGTTTAAAACTAGTTTGGCAAGAGTGGAGAATGTTTAGTTATGGCGCGGTACAAGCAAGTTGAAGAAATAATTAGACTAATGAATAATCCAGAAATCATTAGAAACACAAGTATAATCGCCCACGTTGATCACGGAAAAACAACCCTTTCAGACAGCCTCTTAGCTGCCGCCGGGATAATTAGCACACAGACAGCCGGACAGAAACTGTTTCTCGATTCTTGGGAACTAGAACAGAAACGGCAGATGACCGTTTTTGCCTCAAACATCAGCTTAGCTCACACATTCCAGAACAAGGACTTCCTGATAAACCTCATTGATACTCCAGGTCACATAGACTTCAGCGGAGCAGTAACCCGAAGCCTCAGAGCAGTAGATGGCGCACTTGTGGTTGTCGATGCAGTTGAAGGACCCATGACTCAGACAGAAACTGTGTTGATGCAAGCCCTGCGTGAACGCGTAAAACCTATTTTGTTCATCAACAAGGTAGACCGACTAATAAAAGAAATAAAGCTTACTCCTGAAGAAGTGCAACGAAAATTCGCCAAAATCATCGTAAGAATAAACACACTCATAGAAAAGTACGCACCGGATGAACACAAGAAAGACTGGCAAGTTAAAGTTGAAGACGGGCGAGTAGCTTTTGGCTCAGCACTTCACAAATGGGGATTGAACCTACCGCACATGAAAGCTAGAGAAATCTCATTTGGTGACATCATTGACGCATACACTGGTGCACCAGAAGATGTAGGTAAAAAAGTTGACGCACTAAGCAAGAAAGCCCCCTTACCTGAGCCAATCTTGGACATGTTCTGTGAACATCTTTCTAGCCCTTTAATAGCGCAACCCTATAGGCAGAGTCAAATCTGGCCGGGCGATGTGGAAAGTGAAACCGGAAAGGGCATGTCTAAAGTAGACCCTAATAGCCCACTTTTAATGTGTATTTCAACGATTGAAGTGGACCCTCACAGCGGCACCGTAGCTATCGGTCGCGTCTTCAGTGGTTCAGTTAGAAAAGGGAAAACGGTGCAACTTGTAAATAGCCATCAGAAAGGCACTATTCAGCAGGTTTATATGAGCATGGCAACCGATAGAGTAATAGTGGATCAGGTTCCCGCAGGAAATATCGCTGCAATTTCAGGATTGCCATCGCTTCACGTTGGAGAAACCGTTGCCGAACAAGATGTGGAAACTCAACCTTTTGAAGGTTTGAAGTATGTTTCTGATCCAGTGGTAACGGTGGCAGTTGAGCCTGAAGACGTCAAAGATCTTCCCCTTTTCGACAAGGTTATGCATAAGTTAACAACTGAAGATCCAAACTTGCATTTCAACATGAACAAAGAAAGCGGAGAATTCTTGTTAAGCGGTATGGGTGAACTCCACCTTGAGATTACCGCGTACCGAATGCAAGAGGCAGGTTTGAAAGCAAAGCTTAGTAAGCCCATTGTTATTTATCGTGAAACCATCAACCACGAGTATAATGGCCGTCCCATAATGGGCAAAAGCCCTAACAAACACAGCAAACTGTGGATCACTTTGGAAAAATTGCCTAGCGAAGTAATTGAGGCAATTAAAGAGGAAAAGATAACTGAGATGCAGACTAGGCAAGAACGTCAGAAGACCCTTAAAGCTTTAGGCTGGTCGACTGACGACGCACGAAATGTCATTGCTATCGAAGAGAATAACCTACTGGTCAATAGAATAAAGGGAAGACAATATGTTGATGAAGTGTTAGACCATATTAAGTCTGGTTTTCGCGAAGCGGTCCATACTTCAATTTTAGCGAAGGAACCTGCTTACGGTTTGAAAGTTAACTTGGAAGACATTACAGTTCACGAAGATCCAGTTCATAGAGGGCCAGCCCAGATTTTGCCAATGACTTGGCGTCCAATTTGGTGCGCATTCTTGTTGAGCGATCCGAAGCTTTTGGAGCCCTTGATAAGCTTCGAATGTAAAGTTCCGAGCAATTTTGTAAGCCCCGTAATAGCTTTAGTGCAAAAACGGCGTGGTAAAATTTTAGATATGACAAACGAAGATGAAATGGTAATTGTCAAGGCTGAGATGCCAGTTTCTGAATCCTTCGGAATTGCAGATGAGCTACGCTCCTCGACTCAGGGCAGAGCTTTCTGGGCAACTCAATTTAGCCGTTGGGCACCGGTTCCAGAGCAAATGCAAGCTGAAATAATTAAGCAGATACGTGAACGCAGAGGATTGGCAGCGACGCCACCAAAACCCCAAGAATTTTACGAAGCCGAATAAAATTCTTTCTTTTTTCATTTTCGATTTTTCGTTTTTGTCATCCATAGCTGAAGAGCAAAAAAGCGGAGATTTGTTGAATAAACTATTGAATGAGCAGTTGTTTGTTTGAGAAAGTTTAATGTGCACAAATGAGTATTGAGTTTTGATGAGTCATGAAAATTGTCGGTATATGCGGCAGCCCACGGCATCAAGCCACCGAATATGTCTTACGGGAAGCTTTGCATATGCTTGAAGAGCAGGGTTTTGAAACGCGTTTTTGGACTGTTCGGGATAAATGGGTGGATTATTGTTCTCATTGTGATTATTGCCTCAAGGATAAGGAGTGCGTTATTCAGGATGATGTGCAAGAGCTTTACGCGTTGTTTGCTGAGGCACAGGGAATTATCTTTGCTACACCCGTATACAATGGTGGTGTGAGTGCTCAAACAAAGGCGGTTATGGATAGGATGCGAGCAATGGTTGCTACGGATAAGAACTTTTTCAGGAGCAAAGTTGGCATGGGTATAGTGGTTGGTGGAGATAGGGCTGGTGGTCAAGAGTTTGCGCTTATGCAGATTCACATATTCTATATCATACAGGGGATGATTCCTGTGGGGGGCGGGTTTTTTGGTGCGAATTTGGGTGCGACTTTTTGGTCGAGAGATACATTGGAGGGTGTGAAGCTGGATGAGGAGGGTTTCAGGAGTTTAAGGAAAACAGTGAAGAAGTTTGGTTTATTCTTGAAGCGGTATGGGCAGGAGGATAAGAAATGACTGCGGAGAAAGTTAGGAAGCGGAAGGTGGCGTGGGGCATTACAGGTGCCGGCGACAAAATCGGTGACTTCATAGAAGAAATGAAGAAACTCCAGCAAGAATATGCGGAAAAAGTAGAGATACAGGTTTTTCTTTCCAAAGCTGCAGACCAAGTTTTAAAATATTACCGACTTGAAGAAGAAGTGAAACGAAACTTCGACAAGGTTCGAGTTGAAGTTAACTCTAATGCACCCTTCCTTGCAGCATGGATGCAAATGGGCAAATACGAGTTTCTGCTCATTGCCCCCAGCACTTCAAACACTGTCGCCAAAATCGCGAATAGCATAGGCGACACTATGCTCACCAACGCAGCCATAATGAGTCTAAAAGCGTTCGTGCCTGTCTATATTGCCCCTACAGACTACAAAGAAGGACCTGCTTACACTAGACTTCCAAATGGAAAAGAGATGAAACTGCGAGTTAGAAAGGAAGAAGCGGAGCAAGTTAAAAAACTAGAACTCATGGAAGACATATATGTGCTTAAAAGCCCACAGAAAATCCGGCAAATTTTTCAAAAGCATTTCAAATAGAACTTGTTTCTGAAGACACTAACTTTCCCTTATTTCAAATTAGCTATTGCAAGTTCTGATTCTAAACCGATGAACCAATCTTACATCTGAGAGTAGAAAGGTAAGAAGTAAGGCTTTCTATACATTGGATTTCTTTGCCCACCAAAGCTGAGAGGATACGCCAAAACTTTGTGTTAGGTTTTATTTTTGCTCTTTCTAGGCTTTGCTTGAGTCGTTTTGTTCCTTCTTTTCCTCGCCTGTCAAAATCCAGAAAGAGAATTGCTTCTTTTGCCCCCAGTTTTTCTATTTCAGAAACTGCGTCCAAAAAGGATTTTCCGCCGGTCTTAACCATTAGAAATGTACCAACTACGCCTAAAGCGAAAAGGGCGTCAACGTCCTTCTTTCCTTCTACTATGACTGGCTTGCCTTTTGCACACTCCTCCGCCAACTTTTCAAGAATCTTGAGAATTTTTTCTTCTTTCTTTTTCAGCCGCGTTGACAATGGGGTTTACCTTGTTATTTTGGCTTTCCGAACGGCTTCTAAGCATTCCTGTGCCTCACGCTTGTTCGTAAAGTAACGTCGTACAGGCTCAAGAATCGCAACGAGCTCTGCAACTACACCATTTTTGAGGTCTTGCGGGTGAAGATTGCCCTGTGCGTACGATCTTTTTAGTTCGCCGAAGCTTTGAAATTCGATGGTGCCACCGAACTTGGCTGGTCGCTCTATAGTGAACACTTGTTTTTCTCGGAAGATTATATGCTTGCAGATGTCTATGACAGGATTGAAATCTACAATCCTTTCAGGACAGAAGGCTTTCGTCATCTTCTGCTTTATTTCCGAGGGTGTATCATAAATGAATATGCAGGTTTCTGGTTTGCTCTTAGACATTTTTGCTGAAGCCACCGCTTCTTTCTCTTGCCCTTTGGGAATTGGCCACACATCGGGCTTCTCTAATCCCTGTAGCAAGTGGTGGTGAATGCAGACGGGTTTCCAGTATCCAATTTTTTCGCCAATTTCTCTCGCGACGACATTGGCTTTCCGTTGGTCAAGACCTAATTGGCAGATTTTAACTTTCATGTGAAATATGTCGGCGACTTGCATTGGAGTATACAGGAAATCCGAGACGTAGCGGGCATCAGTTTCTTTTCTGCCAGCAATCTCCAAAGTACGCCTTGTCCTAGCTATGGTCAAGTTTTTGGCTATCGTTACGGTTTTCGCCCAATAATCTATATCTTCGTAGAGCTTGTCCGAGTAGATGAATTCAACCTTTTCATGGGGCACGCCAAGCGATATCCATGAGTGACGAAAAAGGTCAGCTGCTTTTCTGATAAGCAAAAGGTCGCCGCCAAGCTTGTTATTTAGCCATCCGTGCCACGTAGCTAAGAACGCTTTGAAACGCAAACCTGCTTCAGCAAAATCCTTCATCTTGTATGCGCAGATCACTCCCGTCCCCAAATGCACTAAACCCGAAGGCTCCCAACCGTTATAGGCTATAGGATGCTCTTCCGTTTCTAAAAGTTGCTTCAAATCTTCTGGCGTCAGTATCTCCTCTGTAGGCGGTCTACATATTAACTCAATCTTCTTTTCTAAATCCAAGACCCAATTCCCAACTTGATCATGATTTTCCTTGCTCTTAATGTAAACGCTGAACTTAAAAACCTAATCTGAAAAACTCTTCTATTGGTTTTTAACGGGCTTGATGTTTCCCAAGTAACCTAACACTTAACGTCACAGCAGAGCGTTGCGCTCCCCTAGGTTAAGCTCTCTCAGCATGGGATTTTAAGCCCGTATCTCACTTGTTCCATGTTTGGGTAAACTCGTTGTCATTGGTGCAAGGTTTGTTTTACTAGCTCCTCTATTGAGTCCGTCGTCATGGTTTTTTCAGTGAGACAAATTAGTAAAAGAACAATGTGGCTTATTTGCCTTTCCTGAGCTTTGTTTCAGCTTTTTCCGTGATATCCGCTCTTAACTTGAGTATGTACTGTTAAATCTTGAGAAAAAACCAAAATACGAGCGTTAGAAAAAAAGGGGTTATTTGCGTTTTCTGAATAGTCTTGCTCCATCTATCTGAGTGACGTATTCGAATCCAGCTTCTATTAATTTCATGGCTTTTTCCTCAGTTTCTGCGCCTTTTACTATGTATTCATCTTCTTCAAAAATCCGAGGAAATGGTTGAGGTAGATATGTACGCCGCCTGCAATGAATAAACGCTAAGCTTTTGACGATAACAAGTAAAGACTTAATAACAGCTGATAGTAATACGAAACTGTAAAAAAGTAATACTGTGGTTGGATTTAAAACGGGAAACGTTGCCAGAATCGATAACAAGAAAGTGAACGAAGATGCAATAATAAAGCTTAAAGATGTCTGCACAGTTTACAAAGGCGAAAAAAGAAAATGTGTAACCTAAAATGAAGGCGAAAGACTATTTTGACAACGCAGCAGAAACTTGGGATGACAGATTCCAAACTCCTAAGGTACTCTCTTTTTTAGAGAAACTTGTCACGCAATTCGACCTGAGAAAGGGACAACACGTTTTGGATGTGGGCACCGGAACTGGCTTGATGATTCCTTACCTAACCAAAGCAGTGGGGCAATTCGGCTCAGTTACTGCTATCGACTTCTCAGAAAAAATGGCACAGAAATGTAAGACAAAGTATTCATACTTCAAGAATGTTACCATAGAAGTTGGCAACATTGAAGACGCTAAACTCCCACAACAATCTTTTGACGCCGCTATATGTTTTGGCGTTTTCCCTCATTTTGAAAACAAAGAAAAAGCTCTACAGAACATCAATAGAATTTTGAAATCCGATGGTAAACTGGTTATAGCTCACGCCTTAAGCAGCGAAGAACTGAAAGCCCACCACAAAAAAGTTTCAGAACACGTAGCTCATTCATCACTGCCTAAAAAAACTGAGATGAGACAATTGCTCAAGAAAATAGGATTTATAGGAATTAACATCAAGGATGAAACTGGAAGCTATCTTTGCGTTGCTCACAAACAAAAGAAAATTTAACATAATAGATAACGGGGACAATGAGGGCCGAAGCTGGGATTTGAACCCAGGCAAAAGGCTCCACAGGCCTCTAGGCTACCAGGCTACCTCACCTCGGCCACTTTCATGGACTTTTTCTTGATTTGGTAGCACCTTGGATGTTTCAGTACAGTCAATGCATCGTCTCTATTTTCTTTTACGGAAGATTTTGCCTCCATCGTCATATTCGCCAGTTATATCACTCAAACAATTGTTCCTTCTTAATTCTCTCACTCTTTGTTCATATTATTTCAACCTAAAGCAAATTTAAGACTAACTCAGTCTCTTACAATAAGAATTTCTTAATGAGTGTTTCAGGGTGATAGAAGGTTTTAAAAAACAAAAAAAGGGAAAAAGGTTACGAGATACATAAGGAAAAATTCTAAAACGAACCAGGCTACCTTACCTTAATCAAACATAAAGAAAAAAGGGGTAGTAGGGAATCTTTGTTTGGCAGTTATTCTGGTAACGCCATGACGGTTAAAGTTCTGTCATTTATTCTTGCTGTGCCTGCGAACCATACCTTCCATTCTATCGTGATAGTGTAAGTTCCGGCGCTAACGTCAGGTCGATAGAAGGTGAAACTATTTGAACTGCTATAAGTATTTGTCTGCCTTGTCAAGTATACGTTTTCAGCATGGGGGTAAGCCAGCATCGATGAATTTATGCGTGCTTGCACCATAAGATAATTTCCGGTAGCATCTAGAAAAGCCTCGGAGCTAAACATAATTAACAAAGTGCTTGGATTCGTCAAAGTTATATCCACCGCCATGCCAGGCATACTCACCCAACTCGTTGAAGTTGTCTGGTCCACTGCATATGAATAAGTTGAGTTGTATGGAAACATAGGTCCTGGAGGTCCCTGCACACCCTCTGGTCCCTGTGGTCCCGTAGCGCCGGTATCACCAGTAGCTCCGGTTGCTCCGGTTGGTCCTATTGGTCCAATTGCGCCAGCCGGTCCTTGCGATCCAGTATCACCAGTATCTCCTTTTGGTCCTTGCGGTCCTATGTCCCCCTGAGGACCCTCCGGCCCCGCCGGTCCAGTAACTAACATCGTGGAAGCACCAATTGAAATTGCGCTTGAAACTAAAATTGCAATAACGATTCCAGCGATAAACTTACCCATCGATATAGAAACTGTTGCCATTTTTCTCACTTAAAAATAAAATATAACATCAAATTGCTATTTAAGACTCCTATTAGCGATAAGCCAACTTAAGAAAGAGAGAAAAGGTTACGGTTGACAACAAAACTCTTTGCTAGTTGTTCTGAAAACTCTACAGAGACACACACTATCCAAGCTTCCTTCAACTTCAGCTTTTATCATATTTATCCTTGGTCATTTTTCGCCAGCTAGAAAGCAATTCCTCTTTGCTTTCCTGCATGATCTGAGCTTGCTCAGTCTTTATCTCAATTAACAACTCAATCGTTTGTTCAAACGGTAAAGCAGAAAACAATCTGTTACCATCAAGGCTTCGTGCTACTATTCCTTTGCTTTGCAATTGCTTAAGACTATCAACGAGCTTCTTCTTGCTAAATCTCAGAGCGGAAGCTAGACTTATAATCTCTAATGGACCCCGTTTAGCTAAATGAACATAAACCTCGGCGTCCACTCTTGACAGGCCTAAACCAACTAAAGTCCTTATCACCCGCTCCAAACTCAAATTCTCAAATACCTCCTAACTTTAAAAAAGAAAAAGGAAAGATTAGCAACTTCAATTAGCAATTTTTCTTCTGACTAAGGATCGAAATGGACTGTCCCTTCGTATTGTCCTGGACCCCATGTCCCTCCTCCATTAAGATTTGCCAAACCACCAGTTCCACCAATTATTCTCCAAGTTCCAGATCCAACTCCAGGTCCCGTAGTTTTACCCAAGAATAGAATAGTCAATCCACCAGACTCACCAAGAACTGTAGCTGAGGAAAAAACAACCTCAACATGTACATTAGCTACTCCAGTAGCAGTATGCATTACCCATCTATGATTAGCTACGGTGGCTCCTGAAATATCGCCTGTCCACTCACCAACTCCGCTATGTTCAAAAATTATATTATTGCCTGCAAATTTTACTGGAATTGGAATAACACTCGCACTAAATCCACCTGAAACTGGAATCGGTGCAGTAGCATACACACAAGAAACCAGCAATGTTAAAGTTGCAATAGACAAAAGACAAGTCAAAGCACCAATTTTCTTATTCATTCAATTTTCACCTCCCTCCCATTTTTTTATTTGAAATTCAGAGCCAATCATCGAAAATTAGTTATAGCCACAAATCATACTTCAAATGGGGCTAGTCACAGGTGTGACCACCCATGATAATTGGATGTGATTCAATTTGAAAACTGGGGCAATTGAAAAAGCCCTCAGGGATTTTGGATTATCCGAAAAAGAAATCGAAGTTTACATTCTCCTAGGCAAAAGAGGCCCTAAGAAAGGAATTGATATTACCAAACAATTGAAAATGCATAAGGGCCAAGTCTATCGCACATTAAAAAGTCTTCAGAAAAAGGGATTAGTGGAAGTAACTCTTGAATATCCAGCTCGTTTCACTGCTGTACCATTTGAAAACCTAATTGACTCATATATTAAAACAAAAAAAGAAGAAGTAGAACAAATAGAAAAAACAAAGAAAGATTTGTTATCTGACTGGGACAAGATTAGTCAAACTGAGCTTGATTCTTCATTAGAGAAATTTTCTGTCATTGAAGGAACAAAAAAAATCTTCAACAAAATCGTAGACATGGCAAAAACAGCAAAAAACAAATTTATCATGGTTTCAACTTTCACAGATTTTTTTAGAGCTGATCGTTTCGGAATCTTTGATAATATAACTCCCTACAAAGCAAAATCCCAGATTCAATACAATTTCCTTTCCCAATTGTCAAAACAAAACTTGAAAATTGTAAAAGTTTTCGAAGCAGACTTGAATCCCACTGTTAATTTTAGAGTGATGGATGCTAGTTTGGGTATAACCAAATTTTCAAGAATGGTTATACGAGATAATAAGGAAATTCTTCTTTTTATATCCGAAGAAAATGAACCATCCTTTACTAAGGAAAAAGAAGTTTGCCTTTATACAAACTGCAAAGCGATTATTCAGTCATATTTTGGTGTCTTCGAGGATTTATGGCGTGACTCCCGTGATTTAGATCAGCTAATATTCGAGCTAGAAACAGGAAAAATTCCACCCAAAACCCAGATTTTCAAAAATCCTGAAATTGCCAAAAAAAGCTATGACAGAGTTTTAGAAGAAGCCAATAGTGACATTTTGATGATTCTTTCTTCTGAAGCATTAATTAAATTATCAGAGAAGAAATCACAGCTGGAAGATTGGACTAAAAAAGGCATATCCATTAAGATTATGGCTCCGATAATGAATGAAAACTTGAATATCACCCATCAGCTTCTCAATTGGTGCGAAGTACGACACATCCCTCTGGGCTATTTTGAAACAACAATCATCGATGACCAACACTTATTTCAATTCACACCTTCCTCTGCTCTCCAAAATAAAGCACAGGCATATTCAGGTTTTGACAAAACTTTCTACACCAATGACCCAGACTATATTCAAAAAACAAAACAACTTCTTCTGGATATTTGGAAAAAAACTCGTACACCGTCTTCAACTGGAATTAGGCTAATTACAATGCCTCAAAATGAGACCTCATCCTCTATGGGGCATCATTTTCTAGTAAAAAAATCCAGTTTCAAACAAAACCTAAAGTATAATCCAAAGGGAAAAATCACCATTGAAGATGTATTAAATAAAATTAAGAAAGAAAAAACCATCTCACGCAAATATAAAGGCTGGTCTAGCCCAGTAAGATATTTTGGTAGTAGTGCAGCGGCGGTAATTCGTCCGCCTAAAAGTTTTGATTTACCGAATATGAACATCTTTGCAACTCATAACGATGAAAACTCATCTTTTGGCGAAGAGAATTGGCTACTGTTTTTCTTAGAACAGGAGAAAAGAGAAAAAGCTCCGTATGTTCCAGTTGCTTTGGTTTTAGATAATCCAGACACAGTAGATTTTAGGAAAAAGGTTTTTTCAGGTTTTCCTGTTGAAAATAACATTCTAGTGTTTAAGAAAGACGAAATACAAGTTAAGTCAAAAGAAAAAACATTATTTGCGGGTTGGACTAGACCCATTCCCCTTAGAATTTCAGATTATGTCGTGCCTCCTTCCTGCTTGCTTTTTGAAGGATACGGCGAGGTTAAATCAGGCATGTTTACAAATACTGCACCCTCAGGTCGAAGTCAAGAAAGATGGTTCAACTCCTTTGACGCCTTTGTCTCCTTTTTCCATCCAAAATCAAAATATGTAGGATCAGGAACAGAAGGATTCATTGAAAAAGACGCCCTTCTCATTTCGACTTCCTCAGCAAAAAATGAATAATATTTAACTGAGGTTGGTGAATTAGAAAAATTATTGCTAGTCTTTTCTTTCTCTTGTTATCCGCTTGTAAATCAAATGTCCTAGGAGAGCCCCGATTATTGTCTCTGTTATCGTGACGGGTAATAATAGCAGATAGACGTCCAAATATAGAGCTAATACGTGTGGCGGATAGAATAGGGACATGTTAATCGTCACGAAAACAGGAAGCATAAATGCATAGCCCAAAACCACAAGTATTGCTAACAAAACTAACTTGTTTCTGTCCTTGAATAATCCATAAAAACTATTGAAGATTAAATCTCCAAAAAAGGAAGTTGCAATCATGGGAATCTTAGATAAAGGATCAAATGGTGCACCAGATAAAAAGGTAGTCAACGTTAATAGAGCTGCCAAAACACCCTGAAGAAACAATCTCCACCGTCTTCCTTCATACATTAAGAAACCAAAACTGATGAAAATCATATGACCAATGATAACAAGATAATTTAATCCTTGAATACCAGTTAACAGATTGCCCAGCTGTCCAACAAACACTGTATAGATGAAGCTTACAACAGCAAGTAAAATAACAAGGGTAATATCTCTACTTTTCATCATAAACAATAAGCTCCATAATTAATCTCAACTGTATGGTTTTGAATCGAATTTAATATTTATGCAAAGTTACAGCCAAAAAAAGAGGAAAAAAGGTTACGAGGGATAATGAGCATGACACTTTT
>JABAOC010000725.1_pt1 | contig 59829 bp, 59 predicted proteins | sample 7062161 | NCBI WGS metagenome assembly JABAOC01 (sample SAMN14538625, study PRJNA623070) | marine sediment metagenome | biome: marine biome [ENVO:00000428]; feature: marine pelagic biome [ENVO:01000023]; material: deep marine sediment [ENVO:00002113] | place: India: Gulf of Khambhat ... | reverse complement strand
GGCTGCGTTATAGTCGGTTTGCCGTACTCTTTCACAGAGCAGATGACAGTTGACGAGATAAGCGGAGGTTCACCATATGGAGCTTCAACCGTTGCTGGTCCAAAGGGTGAGCGCATGCCATCCACCAATGAGCTTAAAATGGCAAAAGATTTAGGCAAACACTTAACGGAAATCGCTAGGAGGCTAGCTTCGTAATTGGATTGCAAATTCGAAAGGTAACCCGAAGATAATGAGAAACAGAATTAGACATATTTAGTCGGTCCAGCGTTGAATTAAAAAAGGAGAAGCCTTGAAGAGGAATAGCGAGCGGGCTCTTTATGAGTTTTAAAAAACTCGGTGAAAGGAAAGCTATCGAGCTTGTTCTCTCCATCTTGAAGGAGACGAAAAAGCCTCTTACAACGCGAGAAATTGAAGAGAAAATCCGAAAACGCCGGGTCTCCTGTCCAGACAAGACGCCGATTTTTCTAAATAGGTTACGTTTGAGAGGAATCATTGAGGGCCAGCTATCCCCCGAAAGGAGAGGCTGGATTTGGTCGATCAAAAGGAAAGGTTAGGTCCAAGAAACTATTCTCTCGTAATCTTCCATTACAAGTCTAACCCAATCTTTGTAATCAACAATTTTTACGCCTTTCTTTATCTTTCTCAATAAACCTCGAGCTTCGCAGTCAGCTTTCAAAGCGTAGACATGGAGTCCAGCACCCACAAGTCTCTCAGAATACTCGTCTAATGTTAACGCGAAACATGAGTTATGAATGTGTAGCACACCAACTTTCTCTCCTTTCTGAACTGCTCTAACCGCCATGTCAAGAACAAACATATGATCACTAACCAATGGAGATTCACTCAAAATTATCAACACGGTTTGTCTCTCCTAGAACGCAATTATCGAATCATTACACATTATAAGTTTTGTAGCCTCGTCTGAGGACAATAATCTCAAGTTTAATCTTTCGTCAAGGTCGTTAATCTTCAAATTCCGCTTAGCTATGGAATCCGTCACAGCATACAATCCAACCAAGTCTGCAAGAGTCTTTAATCGTTCATTTTGGGAGTCAATTCCAGAGGCTTCTGGTCTTTGATTTTTTAGTAGACAGTCTAATCCATCGTCTATGAAGAGTAGTTGTGGAAGGACATCCATAGCAATCATGGCGGTGGCTAATCTAAAACCCTCAGTCGCCATCAAACTTCCATAAGGAGAGCTTATTACTAAAAGGATTTTTTTCGGCACATATGACACCTCAAAAACTGAACGCTACAACTCTGTCAGATTGATCCATTAGTAGAGCCAATTCGCCTAGACTGCTTTCTATAGCTCCTTTAATCAACGCCTTCTTGGAATCTATGCCTCTAAGTCTCGCGCTTTCCACGCAAACTAGGAAATGGGCTCCTTTTGAGATTAATTCCGCAAAGTTTTTCGGAGTTTTTTGGTCTAATAAAATCTGGTTTGCCATCAAGTTATAAACGGCATCTAAGTCGCAGAACACCGTGACTTCGTGGCCTTCTTCCAATGCGGCTTTGACAAACTCGTAAATAGTAGCTGTTTGCTGATACTGTATCAGTGAAGAAAACAAGATTATGAGTAGAGTCCCCAAACTTTTCACCATGCACTATTAACATTTTAGCAGTTTTCTACTTAAAGATCTCCGTTTTCATTAGTCTGATGTTTTTCTGCTTTTGTCTTTTTCTTTGAAGTGAATTTAGATAAATAAGTGGTTACGAAAGAGACTACTGGAATGTAGACGGTGTAACGAATTTCTAAGTCTCAATTATTTCGATGGCGGCGGTTGGACAACTTTTCACGCAAGAAACGCATCCTAGACACGTTTCTACTGTCTCGTGGCATTCCGAACAAATCTGTTTTGCTCTAATGCCTAAACAGGCTTCGGGATTTGCAGCTTTCACTTTTCCATTGTAAAGTTCTAGGACGAATTCCGGACAAACCGTGACACATGTTCCGCAACCATCACACAACTCTAAGGCGATTTGTATCTTTGGCATTTACTATTCGTTAATTAACTTGGGGAAACAACTTAAAAAACATTTAATCGTTAGATTAAAATGTCGCCTTACCATGTTCTTTTTGATGGAGAGATTCCTAAAGAAAGCCTTGTTTGTATGTGCGCGCGCGTAGTTTACTCATTATTTTTTTGAGTTCTGCTGTGCAAAATGAGCACCTGAATGGCAAACAAAACATTGTTGAATGTCGATAGTTGGATCGGAGAGGTTACACAGCTCACACATCAGCCCTTTTTGTCTAATGATTTCGCAGGCTACACAAAGCTTCGTTAAAAGTCGGTATTTTGACATATCTCCATTGGCCAATGACACGACGATTTCCTTTATCGTTGGCTGAACTTCTTCTACCTCTTCGATTTTGAGAACCGTGCCTCTAACGTGTCGGGTATATTTGCTCACGGCAGTCTGGGTGACACCTAAAAGTTGTGCCACATGCTTTTGTTTCAATCCATAATTTTTTGTTAATTCTCTTGCTATAACTGATCGAAGAGCTGGGACTACTGATCTTACAGCAACTTCGCATGGGAGCAACATCTTTTGTTTCACCGATCATACCATTACTGCAGAAAGGTATATAAGAATGACGTATGTCATGTCTTATATGACGTATGTCATAAAAGGAACCTCAGTGAAGGGATGTTCTTGCCTTCATTCTTTTTTCCTTTCTCTCTTTCAGCAGAGTCAGAAACAATGAGTATCAAGGCTTCTTTGTAACATGCGTCGTTAGAGGCATCAATAATGGTTAATGAAATAAACTCCCGTCAATGGTTGTCCAAGGTAGTAAATAACACTGCAGAATTGGTCGAAATTCTCAAACAGGCGGAAAGCGTTTGCCAGTACTGCAAGAATATTTATCCAATGATATGCGTTGAACGATGCGAAATATGGCGTGCAAAAAACGAATTTATTGAAATGAATACAATGCTACTCGAAGACGATCATGTGCACAACCTACTTAACGTTGCCAAAAACGATAGACGACAAAAAGTTATTGAAGCACTCTCTGAACGCAATCTTAGCATAAGAGAATTACAAGAGTACCTAAAAAGTAACGGATACTACCACAGCCAACACACCATAGCCAGCGAATATGTTGAACCCCTTATAGAAGCAGGTCTTGTCAAAAGAAATAATGCGAATTACAGATTAACATTGTATGGTCAGAAATTTTATGACGTATCAAATAGATTCAATGTTGAAAATCCGTTACCACTCCACTCCCGTTGCTACGAAGAAATACTGCTGAAAAAATTGAAAGATGGACCGAAGACCCACGCCGACCTTGCTGAAACACTGATTCCAAAAAGTCTGGCAAGACCTCTAAAGAGGCTCACAGAAAAAGGTTTGATAATAAAGAGCAAAACCCCAAACTATATTTTCCACTTCAGAACCAAAAAAGAGCCAAAAAAACCCTTTTCACCAACAGAGAAGAAAATCTACGAAACCATCCCGGAAGTAGGTATATCTGCCCCAGAGCTTTCCAAGAAAGTGGGCATAAACATCAGAAGAACATACAAATATCTTCGAAGACTAAGAAAGAGGCGTCTTGTTTTCACTCGAAAGAAGCCCAGAACCTACGAATTGACGCCATTTGGAATGAAACTTGCCAACTTCATAGAAGAAACAGCAAATCTTGTCTTTGACGCCTTGAAGGCCTCAGCATATTTGCTTGAGCGTTCCAAACCAACCATAGAGACCACAGCGGATTCACTAAATGAGTTATCTCCAAGACTAAGATAATCACTCTTAGAGTGTTGAGAAATCAGTACTTCCACTTTTCTCCGCACTATCGTACTAGTATCATATCTTGCCCACAGCAAACTAGGGTTCCAGCGCCCGCTTCTAACACCTGAACCTTGTTCCCACATATTTCACAAAGGTATACTTCACCTTTCTCAGTCATATTTCTCACCTCTCTTCTTCTTTTGCATGCATTGCTTCACATTATCTTTGTTCTTATTAACTTAAATCTGAAGATCTATAGGCTCTTCCTTTCATTTAGCCAATTGAACGCTAAATTCATTGGATTACACTCTGTCAACGGCATTTTTTAACAAAATACGAAATAAAATCCAAGATAGTCAGAACTACAGAACTCCATGAAAAATAATCTTGAGTTAAAAATAAGAAAGCATAAAAGGAATTAAATAACTCCAATGCTAAGAGGGCGTTGTGGTTATATGGAAAGAGAAAATATAATTGAGAAGGTCAAACGTGAAAAAATAGAATTCATAGATTTTATGTTCTCCGATCTGTCTGGTCGCCTGAAGAGCGTCACAATATCCCCTAGAGAATTGGAAGATTGTCTCGATAATGGAAAATGGTTTGACGGCTCTTCCATAGAAGGCTTTACTAGAATACATGAAAGCGACATGATGTTAATTCCAAACCCATCAACATACATTCTTCTTCCTTGGCCCCGTGATGGAAAGAAAGTTGCAAGAATGATCTGCGATGTTTATAACCCGGATAATACGCCGTTCATGGGCGATCCTCGGTATGCTCTTGAACGAGTTCAGGAGAAAGCGAGGGAAAGAGGATGTTTCTACTATGTCGGACCTGAAATTGAGTTTTTTCTATTTAGATCCAAGGAAAACAGAACCTACCATGACACAGCTGGGTACTTCGATTTTTCTCCACGCGACATGGCCACGGATATACGAGCTGTCATGGTGTCCACCCTTGAAAAACTCGGTATAAACGTTGAGATGACTCATCATGAAGTCGCTCCCAGCCAACATGAGATTGACATTGAATACGGTGAAGCCGTCAGAACTGCAGATAAAGTCATGATTCTCAAACAAGCAATAAAAACCGTCGCAAACAGCAGAGATCTTTACGCAACCTTCATGCCAAAACCCATCTTCGGAATCAACGGAAGCGGTATGCACACACACCAGTCATTGTTTGACAAAAATAGCAGAAATCTCTTCTATGACAAAAAAGACAAATACAAACTCTCCTCTTTAGCACACTATTTCATGGGAGGCCAACTTAAACACATTAGAGAAATCGCAGCGATTCTATGCCCCACCGTGAACAGCTACAAACGTCTTGTCCGAGGATATGAAGCACCAATATACATTTGTTGGGGTCAAAGAAACAGATCCGCCTTGATCAGAGTTCCGAGATACCGCGAAGGCAGAGAGAAGTCAACTCGACTTGAATTAAGATGCCCCGATCCAAGCTGCAACCCATACCTAGCATTCGCCGTAATGCTAGCTGCAGGTCTCAAGGGAATCGAAGAAAAAATCGAGCCTCCTGACCCCGTAGAAGAGGACGTGTACGGATTCGACGACAGAAAACTTGCAAAGTTTTACATCAAAACTCTTCCAGAGAATCTGGGGAAAGCAATACAAGAGTTTAGGAGAAGCAAACTGATGAAAGAAACACTGGGAGAGCACGTCTTCAACAAATATCTTGAAATCAAAACAACAGAATGGAACGAATTCCAAAAAAGCGTTACAGACTGGGAACATGAAAGATACAGAGACCTGTAAGATTGAGCTGGAATTGGATTTGAAAATTCCGCGCGCGCATTCCTCAATATGCAAAAATTTGTAGGCTAAAATACGCGCGCTAACTATTACGCAAATGAGGAAAGAAAAGGTATTCAAACAGCCTTGTGAATATTATTGCAAAGGAGTTGGGGAGATCTTTAAGATGGCACGGAAGTCGCTAAAAACTAATGGGTATGTGCTTTCTGATCATCTGGAGGGCTGCCTCTAACTTGACTAGCTTTTTTTGTTGAAGGGACAAACTTTGATGCAGAGGCTGCAATCAATTCCTGTTTCACACCAGAATCTGAAACAGCTTTTTCCATTCACTGGCCATTTCAATACTCCTGAGTTGTTGGACGCAGTTATTGCGTTGGAAGTTTTGTCCTCGCTGATAGCGTGAACTGGGCAGTTTGCCAAGCATTTACTACATTTTTCGCAATATTCTTGTACTCCGTAGTCAATTGGCTTGTCTGACTCAAGTGGGAGATTTGTAAGCACTTTGCAGAGTCTTACCCTTGATCCAAATTTAGGAGTGACCAATAAACCGTTTCTTCCCAGTTCACCCAATCCCGCGTCAATGGCAAGGGGAATGCTTAGTGCAGTATCGTTGCCGCAGGGAAGAGCTTGATAGCCTAAGTTTCGAATGAACTGGGCCAAAAGGCTGGAGGCGAAAGCCATTTTGGAGTATGCGAGTCCAGTTGCAGCAGACGCTTCAATGTCTGACATTAGAAATTTGTTGTAATCCATCTCTATTGCCATCACGATGGCAAATCGGTATTGTTTGGGTAGCCTTATCTGGTCATTTTGTCCAGTTAATCTGTTGAAGGAATGAGAGTAGATCCAAAACTTGTTCAATTTAGCGATTCCAACCAAGTCTGCTCCATAAAATCTACCCGCGCTTTTTATTTTCGTAGACAAGGCAACAGGATTGTATTTTTTGACTTTTTGAGACTTGATTTCCGAGTCGAGGTTTTCTTCGGGAACCTCAAGACTTTTCCAAGAGTAGAGTCCGTCGTTTCCGTGCATGAAACCAGCGAAAGTTCCTAGAGTATTTGCCACGTACCAGGAGGCGTCTCTCAAGGAGTAGCTTTCAAAGGAATTTTCCTTTTGGATTCGTTGATTGCGCGCCTTCTGGTATTTTCTTTTTAACTTCTGAAATGACGGGTCCCAAGAGGTTCTGCTCAATATTGTATACTTCTGATTGAAACGTTTGAGTGGGCCTACTACTATATATTTTGGCTTTTCAATATTTTTTGCTCTCAATTGTTTTCCCAGTCTGAAAAGAAAGAATATGCGGTTGAAATAGTTTATTACTTTATTTAAATCACAGCGACATTTGGCACGGGCTTAAACAATACGGCTCTTCTACTATAGACATGCTTGTAAAATTTCGCTACTTCAGTCATGTGAGCCTTTTTGAAATTGATTAAATCGAAGCTTTTCCGCAATTGTTACGAGAGGCTCCTTTGTTTATGTATTCATGTAGGTGATCAAACTCATCTCGAAGCGGAGAAGGCATTAGTTTAACACTTGGTTTGTATGCTAAGTATATGTGCGTTTTACAGAGACAATGGTTTTCCTGTGACGCCACTTATTGGAATTATCTTGATTTCCCCTGTTTTTAAGTGTCGGCATCGAGCTTCGTATATTGGCGTATAAACGACAGTGTGTTCCGTTACTTCAAAAACTTCTTCGACGATCCTTCCAATGTTTGGAGGTCTCTTACAAACGATATCTTTTAAGGTGTTAAATAAATTTAATCCGACTTTTCTCGCCTTTTCTTGATGTTCTCTCAGAACCTTTTCGGGTTCAAGCTCAGCTGGAGCTGATGGCAATTTTGTTGGGTCGATTTCGCGTCCTGTTCTGTTCAAGGCGATTTTTCTTATGGATTTGTGGATTACTCGTTCTTGGGCGCCAAAGACGATTTCTTTGTGAGAGCGTTTCAGAACACCTTTGACTCTCTCACTCACGACTTCGGGCTTCAAGGTTTGGTCAAAAACAACTACTTCATTCGCATTATCACCAACTTTAATCCTGTAAGTTTTATCCTCATAATAATCAAGAAAATAGTTGGTTTTAGCGATCAAGAATGGTTCGTAGAAAAGTAATACCGATTCAAATTCAATGTCTTCATGCTTGGGTTTAAGGAAACCTAGCTTCGTGAAAAAGCTGGTTTTTTCTTTTTCGACCACGTTTCTCACAGTTTCAAGATTCACGAAGATCTTTTGGACTATAAGCTTTCTTTCTAGGGTTTTCTCTTCTTCTGTTTCTTCTTCGGCTAATGTGGATGCAACCAAAATGCCATCATCCATCTTTTGATTTCTAATTACAATTAAATTCTAACGTTGTTCTTCTTAGTTATTATGAAACTGCAATCAATATTGGAGTTCTACAAGGCCTTGCTGAGATGTATGTTTCTGTTATGCCTTTTCCTTTAGATGTTCTACCCCGATTTTTTCGTACTCGCAACAATGAAATAGATTCAATTAAGATCCATTACAATGCTCAGGGAGAACAGCATGATGGCTTACAAGTGTTTCATAACCAAATCGACCGTCGAACAGCTTTATATGAGTTAGGTTTGAAGGCAATTGCAGGCTGTTTTGGATGAGAAAGAAGTTTTGAGCACAAAATGTTTTCAATATTATTGACAAACGAAAATCTGATTTAAGGAAAAAAGCAAAGTTACAGTTTTGTACGATATTTTTTATCATTCAATCTTTTTTGCATAATTTCTACTCGTATGCGCTAAATAGAAGACGCTTTCTCAAGCCTTATATTGCTATCAAGATAATGATAAAATGCTGGAGAGAGGAGTAGCAGGTGAGCTAATGTCTGAAATCGAAAGGATGCAGCGTCTATTTCCCAGGTGCCCGATTTGTGATTCAGCGAAAGGGTATGAATTCTCCGCTTTCTATCCTCTTGTAGCATGTAAGTCATGTAAGTCTGAATGGGCTCTGCATGAACGCGAAATGGAACTCAAAGCAACTTCTGAGTTAGGTTTGGAAAAAGATTTGTTGAATAAGAAGCGTTCTTTCGATTTCTGGAGGAATTTAAAGGCGCAGGGCGAACCGAAGCAGCTGGTAAGCGGAAGTACACATGCACTCGCACAAACTCTGAGAAGCTTTCAGAGAAGAATAGAGAAACTAAAAAGCGAGAAAGCTAATCTGCAGGCGGAAATAGAGAAACTCAGAAAGATCGGGGAGGACAAGATTAGGGGAAAAGAAGAAGAGACCAGCGCTTTGGAACAAGAGGTGGCCAAGCTGAAGGAGGAATTAGAATCTTTGAAAGAGCTAATAGGCAACCTCGAATAATCGCCAATATGTGCGCGCGCTCATAAATGTGATATCAACTGTAAATCCTTCTTTTTCCTAACACGTTTATTACATATTTTCCACGAGCATCTTGGCTAATCGCTGAATTCCTTCAGCTATTTGTTGTTCTGATGAGTAGGAAAAATTTATTCTCATGGTATTTTGGCCTTTCCCATTGCAGTGAAAAGCCGAGCCAACAACATAGGCAACTTTGTTTTTAACAGCTTTGGGGAACAAATCGTTGGCACTCATTTTCTCTGGCAATTCAATCCATAAGAATATTCCTCCCTTCGGTTTGGACCATTTTACTCCTTTAGGCATATGTTTCTCCAGGGCTTTCAACATAACTTCTAGTTTCCTGCCGTATATTCTGCGGATTTTCTCAATTTGCCTTGGTAACAGCCCACGTCTGAGATATTCTGCAACAAGAAGCTGCGTGTAGGTGGGAGAGCAGAGATCCATGCTTTGTTTAGTTACTACCATTCGATCCATCCATTCAATTGGAGCCATTATCCAAGCGATCCTTAGACCAGGACACAGCAGCTTGGATAAGGTACTGAGAAATATGACTTGGTTTTGAGTATCCAAGCTGCAGATAGCGGGAACGTTTTTCCCTGAATAGCGTAAGTCTCGATAAGGACTGTCTTCAAGAATTGGGACCTCGTATTGGTACGCTATTTGAAGAAGCTTCTTGCGCCTTTCTAAAGACATGGTGACACCAGAAGGGTTCTGGAAATCTGGAACTATGTAGATTAGTTTTGGTCTCTTGTCTCTTCTCGCCAGCTTGACAAGAACCTTCTCCAGAAGATCAATCCTCATTCCCTCCTCATCTTGGGGTACACCAATCATCTCGGCTCTGTAAGAATTGAAAGCCTGCAAACCGCCAATGTAGGTGGGTAACTCCATTATTACAACGTCGTTAGGATCCAAGAATACTTTAGAAACAATGTCTAGGCCTTGTTGCGATCCAGCCGTGATTAAGATGTTCTCAGGCCTGATTGAAGGTTTTTCGCAGCTCATCCATTTAGCGATCTCTCCACGCAATAATGATTCTCCTTCTGTAGTCCCATACTGTAAGGCGATAGCTCCTTTCTCTCGCAGCAGCTCACATGAGATATCCTCCAAATCTTTTACGGGAAAAGTTAGAGGATCGGGAAGACCACCAGCAAAAGAGATTATATCTGGTCGTCGGGATATTTTAAGAAGCTCTCTGATTTCAGAACGTTTCATATTGATAGCAGCTTTAGAGTAAAAGGCTGTTACGTCTTTAACCAAATCAACACCCTCTTCTCCAATGTTTATGAAAACCTTTGTTTCTTTGCCAACAACAAAACCGTAGGATATAAGATTTCCGTGGGGGATGTATTGCTAAATTCTAGAGTGGGCTAGAACAGAAATGAACTTTTGCATTCAAAATCCGGAACAAAGTAATCTTCTCCAAGTCATACAAACGTGTTAGTGTCTAATAAATAACGAGAAAAACATGGCTCCATGGTTAAACTCCACAAAACTGTTTAACTTTAGAGGTTAACCTGCAATTATTCAGATATAGTGAACCCGGAGAGAATTTAATCAATCAAAATGCAGTTCAATACACCAAAATAAGAAAAGGGCCCATCAAATAACTGACACTGCAAGCCTAGTCATCATTGGAATACATGCATATACAAACTTGGAGTGGAGCGCATGTTTCATTTTGGCACCGTTACAATAGGCGTGGGCGTCATAGTATTCTAACAGTATTTCCCTTTCCAAGTTCTTCGGCTAATAACCTTTCAACATCGCTGGGGTTTTCTGCCACGGTAATTCCCGCCTCTCTGAACGCATCAATCTTGCTCTGAGCTGTTCCAGCTCTACCTGTGATAATTGCTCCAGCATGACCCATCCTTCTTCCCGGAGGCGCGCTTTTTCCAGCTACAAAAGCGATCACTGGCTTGGAGTATTCCGCCTTGAAAACAAAATCTGCAGCCAATTCTTCCAAGTTTCCACCAATTTCCCCAATCAGCACGATAACCTCTGTTGAGTCATCCACTCCAAACATCCCTAAGACCTCAACAAAACTCAAACCAACAACTGGATCGCCTCCTATACCGATGCAAGTCGATTGCCCTAATCCCATCGCTGTAATTCTTAGAGCAATCTCATAAGTTAGTGTCCCGCTCCTCGACACGATCCCTACAATCCCTGGCTTAAAAACTTGGGCTGGCATTACTCCCAGTTTACACTCTCCTGGGCTGATAATCCCCGGCGTATTGGGACCTATGATTGTGGTGCCATTTTTCTTCGCCTTTGCCACAACTTCTATCGCATCCTTCACTGGCAGATGTTCGGTCACGATTACAATTTTTTTCAATCCCTCCTCTATAGCTTCAAATGCAGCTGTTGCAGCAAACGGAGCAGGAACAAAAATTATGGATGCGTTGGGGGTATGATGTTTCATGGATTCATGCACAGTATTATAAACCGGAACCCCGTGTACTCTAGTTCCACCCTTCCCTGGAGTTACCCCCGCTACAATGCGAGTCCCATAATCCAGCATTAGCTTGGTGTGTATCCGGCCTTGAGTTCCAGTTATACCTTGGACTATGGCACTTGTCTTCTTGCTGATTATTACCCCCAAAAATCAACCTCCAATTCTTGCCATCTCAACAGCAGTTCTTGTTGCCTCCTCCATGCTATTGAAGACACGAATCCCAACTTCTTTGAGGATGTTTCTCCCTTTCTCCTCATTTGTTCCCACAAGCCTTACTACTAAGGGCTTGCGAAAGCCAATTCGCTCTTTGATCTCGAGAATACCTCTGGCAACTTCGTCGCATTGAGTGATGCCACCAAAAATGTTGATAAAGACGACATCAACTCTTGGATCAGAAGAGATAAAGTCAAGAGCTAGAGCCACTGTTTTAGTTGAGGCGGCTCCACCAACGTCAAGAAAGTTCGCGGGATTTCCTCCAGACGAATGAATTGCATCCAAAGTAGCCATAACTAGACCAGCACCATTTCCGATGACACCAACATTTCCTTCGAGCTTCACATACTTGAGCCCTCTTTTCTTGGCCTCCAGCTCAAATGGGGACAATTCGGTCTTTCCCTCTTCAATTAACCGTCCAACAAACTCTGGATGCCGGTACAAAGCATTGTCATCTATTATTAGACGAGCGTCAACCGCAACAAACTCTCCCGAAGTCGTTTCAACTAGTGGATTTATCTCAGCTAATTCAGCGTCACAACGAATCACAACATTATACAATCTGAGAAAAATCGTCGCCAAATTTTGTCCCTGACTTCCAGTGAAACCCAATGCCTTAGCAATTCGATGTGCATGGTGAAAGCGAAACCCCATCAGGGGATCTATAAATAATTTTTTTATTCTTTCCGGATTAGTTGCGGCGATCTCTTCTATGTCTATCCCGCCCTCGGGAGAAGCTATAGCTACATAACAACGATTTGAACGATCAATTGCCACGCTGAAATATAATTCTCTTCTGATTGGAATTTTTTCTTCCACCAGAATACTTTGAATCTTGAAACCCAGTATTTCAGTATTTAATAATCTCTTCGCCGCCGATTCAGCTTCCTTCGGCGAGTCTGCAAAGACAATTCCACCAGCTTTCCCTCTTCCTCCCACTGGGACTTGTGCCTTGACAACAGCCGCAGAGTTGATTTCTGATACTATTCCAAAAACACGCTTCGGAGAAGAAGTTACACCTCCCTGTGGAGTTGGTATTTTGTACTTGGAGAACAGATTCTTTGCTTCATGTTCTAGTAGTTTCAAGTCTCGAACCACGAGTTGCGCATATAACAAAGATTAAAAGAATATTACCCTGCACGCTTTAATTAAATTCTGTCCATGTTTGCTCTAGATCCACTTTCTGTTTTGGGAAGATTCTCGCCTTCGAATTTGTTGTTCGTGAGTCTAAGGAGTCAAAAGAATGCGCTCTGAAGATTGTGAGATGAAAAAATGAATCTCAAAAGAAAGCAAATTGTTTTTGTAATCATAGCCATAGTCCTTTTGATAGTTTATGCTTTGACTGGTAACCTTGAAGAGAAACCGCGTCACGCGCTCTTGATTCTCTTCATGGCCGCGGCTTTCTGGATAACTGAGATAATTCCTTTTGCTGCTACCTCTTTTCTAATCGCTTTTTCTCAGCCGTTGCTTGGAATACAATCTTTCGGTGAAGCTTTGAAACCCTTCTTTGATTCAACAGTCGTTTTGCTATTGGGCGGATTTCTTTTAGCTATCGCACTTGAAAAGAACAAGTTAGATGAGTGGTTAGCGCACATAATAGTTCGACGTTTAGGCTCAAACCCAAAAACGATTGTTCTTGGATTGATGCTTACAACTGCTTTCTTGTCAATGTGGATAAGCAACACCGCAAGCACAGCGCTAATGATCGCAATTGCCCTCAAAGTTACAACAAGCGTCAGAGATGAAAAGAAGAATTTTTCTAAGGTAGTTGTTCTAGCAATAGCCTATTCTGCGACTGTTGGTGGAATAGCAAGCTTGATTGGGACGCCACCAAATGCCCTTGCAGCTGGTTTCCTAGAGGGGATGATTGGCTATCAGATCGGATTCTTGGAATGGTTCATGTATGGGTTGCCGATAAGCCTCATCTGCACAATTGTGATATGGATTCTGCTTTTGATTATTTTCCCCGTGAGAGTTCGTGAGTCGAAACTCGAAAAGGAAGAGAAGTTAGAATCGCTGGGTAGGAAACAAAAATTGACTCTGATCGTCTTCTTCTTTGCGGTGGCAATGTGGCTAACTGGGAGAGTTCCAGATCCCTTAGTTGTTTTGACAGGTTGGAGCGGCCATGGCTTATCCCCCAGCATGGTTGCAATACTTGTTTCCCTCATTCTTTTCTTCACAGGTTTGTTGGATGAACATGACCTACCAAAGGTTAGCTGGAATACTCTGCTATTGTTTGGAGGAGGCTTAAGCTTAGGTGTCGGTTTGGAAGCATCTGGTCTAACAGAAATTTTTGCAAACCATTTGCTTGAGTTTGCAGTGCTGAGTCCAGAGTCGACAACACTCCTTATTCTTGGGTTTTCAGCCTTAATCTTGAGTATAGTGGCAAGCAACACCGCAAGTGCAAGCATTTTCATCCCCATAGCCATTACAGTCAGTCTCGAAACAGGAACTAACCCGGTAATTTTCGCAGTTTTGGTTGCAGTATGCTCAAGCTTGGATTTTATGCTTCCAATCGGAACGCCGCCAAACGCTATAGCCCACAGCACAGGAAGAGTAAAAATTCGCGAAATGATGAAGGCAGGGATACTGCTTGATATAATAGGCTGTCTAATAACAGTAGCTCTAGCAATGGTCCTGTGGCCCATTTTCTTTTAGAATGTTTACGTGCGCGTGCGGGGTTCTCCCATTTCTTTGTGAAAGAGGCGTCAAAGCAAGTCTCTTGCGTGACTTGGCTCCTTTGTTATGAGTGGAGAGAAATCATCTCTCTTTTGAGTTAGAAAAGAGAGAAGGCCACTACTGCATCTAAAATTTCATGATGCCCTAACCCTCTCATCTTGATAGCAACCAATGCGCGCGCAACGTTTTTCACAGCAAATAAGATTTTATGCGTGCAAATTTTCGCGCAGTATTTTGGGGATGTAGGCACATTCTGGATCCGACTGGAGTATATCTCCCGTATAGACTTCTGCTGCTGTGCGGCACCCGCCACATATTCCACGATATTCACATACGCCACATTTGCCTTTTAGGTTACTTCGGTCTCTAACTTTCAAGAAGAATTCGGAAGCTTGCATTTCATTCCATATCTCCTTGAGTGATTTGTCCTTGACATTTCCAAGCCTGTGAATATCATTAAAACTGCAAGGTATAGCATCACCATTCTCGGCAACACTCATAAATCGACCAAAGAAACATCGGCCAAGGAAAAAATTATTAAACCAATTATCGAAATCAGGCAATCCCCTTTGTTTTGCCACACGGGCATAGAAAGGACAATAAACATTGAGCTCGGGTTTTCCTTTGTAGGCTAAGTGTAAATCATAAATCTTATTCCAAGCCCACTCATACTGTTGAGGTGAAGGAGACACTTTTAGACTGAATTCATCTTTACTATATGGAATAAAAGCATGATAAATCACCCATCTCGCACTAAATTTTTTAGCCAACTCAACCACGTGGGTAATATCACTGTCATTCACGTTTGTTAACGAAGTGTCAATGTTAGCTAGTGTAAACACAAGACAGTCAAGCAGTCCTTCTCTAGACAATTTTTGCATCGCTGAAACAGCATCTGCATACGCTCCTTTCCCGCGAATGAGATCATTTGTTTTTTCGGTGCCATCTATACTTATTGATACACGAATTTCATTTTTGACAATTTTATCAACGACTCTTGTGTCAACGAAACGACCACTAGTTATTAGGCTAATGTTTAACCCAACTCTCTTAGCGTAGTTAGCTATTTCAAAAAGATCCTTGCGCAAAAGCGGTTCTCCACCGCTAATTCCAATCCAGCTTGCTCCGAAATCGTGTATTTGGTCAACAACATGCATACCACCTGCAATGTCAACTTCATCTGGAGCTGGAGGTTTCATAGCAGAAGCGCAATGTATACAACTACTATTGCAGGCAAAAGTGCATCGCCAAGGTACAATATACAAAGGACCCTTTCTTTTCAAGGCTACATGCTCCGACTACCCATTTCAGGAATCTAACCAGATGAGCGCGAAATAAGTTTTTCTTTTGTAGCCCAATAATGAGCCTACCGACTTATGCGTCAAGAACCATCATAATCTTTCGCAAGCTGACGTACCTAAGGATTAAAAGTTTCCCTTTCTGTTATAGATTTGGATGATGCAATGGTTAATCAAAGGCCTGTAGTAACGGTTGATGTTTTGATCCGAAAGGATAATGGATACGTTTTCATAAAGAGGAAAAATGAACCGTATAAAGGGCAGTGGGCTATACCAGGCGGGATACTTGAATACGGAGAAAATGTCGAACAAGCAGCGAAGAGAGAAGCAAAGGAAGAAACGGGTTTGGATGTAAAACTAATTCGATTGGTAGGTGTATATTCCCATCCAACCAGAGATCTTAGGGAACCCTACATCTCAACATCCTATCTCGCAGAAGCCATCTCTGGCGAACTGAAAGCCGCCACAGACGCAAAGAATGCCAAGATATTCAAAAGAACACTCGATAACCTAGCCTTTGATCAAAGATCTTGGAGGACGCGATTGGAGAATAAGCAGCGCATAATGAATTCACGATTGATTTATCAACAGTAAACTTGGAGACGCTTAATTGTTGTGGGCTGAATGGTATGATCCTACTAAAGTATGACAGGGGAAGTCTGCTCATCTATGGGGAAATCGGGACCCCCTATGGTCAGTGGGACCCGAGAGTGGGAGCCTTCCGGATTATGGCCATCTACTACCGCGAGGTTTTAGCCTATTTGAACAGGAGCCGCATGGGTTATCTCGATGAAGCAGCTGACCCGCCTCCCGTCTCTGCCCTCTCCTGTCAGGTTAAACTACGGCCCTACCAGAACGCTGCTCTAGACGCTTGGTTTGATGCAGGTAGGAGAGGCGTTATCGTTTTACCTACCGCTGCTGGGAAAACCTTTGTAGCCTTGAAGGCCGTTGAGAAAATGAATGTTGCCACGTTGGTGGTGGTTCCCACACTGGATCTTCTAGACCAGTGGCGGCAGATTCTCAGCAACCAGTTTGGGGTAGAGGTGGGGGCCTATGGCGGTGGATATGATTTACTTAAGCCTTTAACTGTTTCTACCTATGATTCAGCCTACATCCGAGCTGAGCAGCTGGGAGACAAGTTCATGTTCATAATCTTCGACGAGGTCCATCACTTACCAGCTCCTAGCTACAGCCAGATAGCCGAGATGTATATAGCGCCCTACAGGATGGGTCTCACAGCTACCTACGAAAGGGATGACGGCGGTCACCATGAATTACCGCGATTGGTGGGTGGTCGAGTCTACCAGCTTAAGGTGGAAGCTTTAGCTGGAAAGCATCTATCTCCCTACACTCACGAAAAGATCCTAGTAGATTTGACTCCGGATGAGCAGAAGCTTTACCGAAGGAACTATGATCTCTTCATTAACTACTTAAGGCGGAAGAGGGTGGTGTTAAGGAGTCCAGAGGACTTCCGAAGGTTCATCATGAGGACTGGAGTCGACCCAGAGGCTAGAGAGGCTTTGTTGGCTAGAAACAAGGCTTTGAAGACCGCTCTGAACTCAGAAGCCAAAATAAATGCTCTAGGAGAGTTCCTGAACATCTACGGTGATGAGAAGATGTTGATATTCACCCGCTATAACCAGCTAGTTTACCGAATAAGCCGTCGCTTTCTGATTCCAGCCATAACATACCAAACGCCCAGAGAGGAGAGAAAAGAGATCTTGGAACAGTTCAAGGCTGGGGAGTATAGAGCCATCGTGACCAGCCAAGTTTTAGATGAAGGCGTCGATGTTCCTGATGCCTCAGTTGCATTTATCTTGGGCGGAACAGGAAGCAGTAGAGAGTACATTCAACGCTTGGGAAGAATTCTACGAAAAAGGGTAGGGAAGCAGGCGAAACTCATCGAAATTGTAGCTAAGGAAACTTTGGAGACCAGGATTAGCCAGAGGAGACACAGATAGGAGGAACCGGTTTTGTTGCCGAGCAATCTGCTGGTCACCAGGAGGCGGCGAGACAAGATAATACCTGTCTACGCTCAGCTAAACCGAGAAAATCTTGAGATTGCGAGGCTGCTAATTCAAACCTACGGAGACTACTTGGGAAAGAAAAAGGGCGAGCTAAATGAGGCAGTGAACGGGCTGGAGGACCTGGGCCACGACTATCGCTATGTTAGGGGACTCGCAACTCTCCTAGATCGAAGATGCCAACTCGAACTTAAAGTAACAATAAACCCTGTGAAGGTTAGGAGACATGTTTTCAAGATAAGTCATAGGAAGGGGTTTCCAATCAACTCTGAGGCTAGACGGGACTTTCTGCTTCAAGCAGCCAGAGAGCTGGAAGTAACCGTGGAAGAGCTGGAGGAATCTCTCTATGGGGACTTAGAGGACGAACTTATCTTGAAAGATTTCAATCCTGTAGATCTTGAAGCTCTAGTAAAACAGTACAACCTAAGCCTGACCCAGACTCTCTTATTCTACTCAACAGTGCTCAGTTTCACTACCATTGGCAACTGGCAAAACATCTTCAGGCAGATCAAATGGCTTGGCCTTATCTACACAATACGAAGAAGTGGCAGCGAATACGCTGTGAATGTAGATGGTCCCGCCTCACTGTTCAAGCTCAACCGCAGGTATGGGACAAGCCTAGCCAAGCTTCTGCCCGTCATCATCCAAAACAAGGAATGGCGAATTAAAGCGAGTATCCTGCGCCGCAAGGGAGATAGACGCCTCTTGGAGCTGGAGTTGAACAGCAGAAAACATGGTGGAATAATTAAAGCCCTTGAGCCCTCTAAAAACGCAGAAGCCTATGATAGCCAAGTTGAACAAGATTTTGCAAAACGCTTTAGGGCTCTGGAGACGGGCTGGGAACTAAGCAGGGAACCTGAACCCATCCCAGTGGGAAGACGCGTGATGATTCCCGATTTCGGATTCCGAAAAGGCGACGTGACGATTTACTTAGAAGTGGTGGGCTTCTGGACCCCTCAATACCTAAAAGAAAAGATTAGTAAACTCCAGGAACTGGTCGATGTAGATATGATTGTAGCGGCCAACCGGGACTTGGCATGCCAGAAGCTGGACAAGATAGGAGAGCGGCTGAAAATAATTTACTACAAACAGAAGATACCACTAAAGCCGATCCTAGTCCACCTCAAGGCTAGAGAAGAGCGCTTAGTGAGAGAACAAAAGAGACGCATCAGCACTGAGACTTTACCAATACTTACGCCAATCGTGGAAGCCAGAGAACTCGCAACAAAACTTGGAGTTTTAGAGGACACAGTAAAGCAAGTCCTTATTGAACGAGAGTTTCCAGGATATACTCGCCTAGGAGACATGCTCGTAAAGAACACGAAACTTAAAGAAATCCAAGAAAAGCTTGAAAATCGACTCAACCGCGGAGAACTCAACCTCCTCGAGGCTTCGAGAATCATTGAAGAAGCAGGAGGTAAAAGAACTGCCAACATCCTAGACGCCCTTGGGTATAGCATAGAATGGCACGGCATAGACCTCCACTCAACCAAGATCCGAAAAAAAAGCAGAGATTAAGAAGCACGCTTTCGCCAATATAATACGCGCGCACATTGTTCTTTCTTTTACTGGCTCTTAGACTCTTTTTGTGAGCATCTCCATGAATAGGCGCGTGCGCAGAATGAAACCAGCAGTGCACTGGATATATCTTCAACGAACTCCCATTTCTCTTCTCTCTAAATTCCGTCTACGCTCACGCTGGTATATCCTTCTTTTCAAAGACCCATATGCCAATGATGAGAAGCACAAGCGCTAATATTGTTAAAAAAACGAAGTCTCCTGCTTTGAACAGATCGTCAACGATTACAGAAAAGTAGTCCCAATACTTGAAGATGGTAATCGTTTTCATCCATTCAAGTCTCTTGGAGAAGCCCCCAAAGGTGTACAAGAAAAACTCCGCAAAGACAAAAGCAAAGGTTACGCCCATGCCCGCCCTTACTTTCTGGAAGAAGACGGCAGTGGCTATCCCAACGGCCGCTATGACCATAAGAAAGGGAAGGGAGCCTATCAGTGAGAGCAACACTGCATTGGCAGAAAATTCATTGAGCGCATTAATGCTTGCCAGTCCCCAAGTGAGCCCTGCGATTTGTACTGAGACTATGAAGAGGGCGATGAAGCTCATAGCAGTGAATTTCTCCAAAAGATAACGTCTACGGCATATTGGGGCCGAGAACATCACATCCATACGTTTGTTCTCGAAATCACTTGCGATGAGGGATACAGACAAATAGGCAATAAACAACCCTGTAAGCATCCATGACCAGCTGTAATACTCTAGGGCTACGAATCCCTTAACTTCAAGCATGCTGATGTTTCTTCCGCCAGTAAGGCCCGCATAGGCTGGGTTCTTTAATAGTTCTTGAAATGGATCTTCACCTTTTTCTGTTGCAGTAATGCCAATTAGCACAGGATCTGAAGTTTCGTTAAATACAGCCATAACTGCATAGTACCTTTTTTCTTCGAAATCCTTTTCAAAAGTGATGTTGGTCTCGTTACCCCTGTATTTAATATTTGGTGTCACCATGCTCGAGCGATTGTCCTCCAGGACCATGTAGCTGGTTGCAGTTTCCACTGTTTCCCATGAAAGGGTGATCATGCCTCCTTGCTCATTGGGAAGCTCTAAATGCACCTTGCTTGCTCCTTCCAACTCTTCAATTAATGAATTTCGGTACGTGGGAAAAATCAGGGGGATGCCAACTGAAATGAGTAGGGCAAGTAAGCCGAATATGAGAAGGCCTTTCCATCCCGTTTTGAGTTCCATAAACGCAATTCTACCAAACATCATTCATCACCTCTTTCATCTACTTCTTCCTCTGCATAATACTTCAGGAACAATTGCTCCAGGCTATAGGTTTTCAGATTCATGTTTAGTATCTGATGATTTGAAACGGCTTTGATGACGTTGTCAAGATTCTCATGTATGGTCAGAACAAGTCTACCATTATCTTGGCGTATGCTGCTAACGCCTTTAAACTTGAATTCATCGCTGTTGAAAGGATCTCTGAATTCAACCTCAAGCACCTTTCCTGTCTTTTCCTGCAGCACCTGTATGTTCTCTACAACTGTTAGTTGCCCTTTTCTGATGATGGCAACCCTGTCGCAAACTGATTCAACTTCTGCCAAATTGTGTGAGGACATGAAGACAGTTTTTCCATGTTTTTTCTCTTGGCGCAGAATNNTGAACGATTCCCACCTTCAGTTTGTTGCCTTTGGAAAGCTCGTTTGTTTTTCTGTCAAGGTCAAGCTGAAGTTGCTCCGCCAGTGATACCATTTTTTTCGTGGAGCTACAGCCATGTAACGAGAGCAGATACTTGAGATAAGATCTGGCCTTAACTGAAGGAATGAGACCAAATTCGCCAGGTAGATACCCTGTCTTTTTCCGTATCGCGACGGCATCTCTGTGTGAATCCAGTCCAAATATGGTTATCTCGCCTGCTGTTTTTGCGAGTAACCCGAGACAACTCCGTATAGTGGTTGTCTTACCTGCTCCATTAGGTCCGAGGAAGCCCATTATCTCGCCTTTGTGAACAGTGAGATTTAGGTCTTTGACGCCTACTTGGTTTCCATACATCTTCGTCAGATTCTCTATTTCTATCACTTTTTCCTCAGCCATTTCCCGTCACCAGCTTTAAATTTCATGAAATTTGAAACATACGTGTACATACTACGGAAACTCGGCTATTTAAAGGTTTTCAAAATTTATGAAATTTGAAAACATTTATATTGTTTGCTTTACAACATATCCTCATGAAAATGGAAGACAGTAAATCCCATCTCATCGAAAAGAAACTTAGAACGGTTGAAAAAAAACTTGTAGATCTTTTGACAAAAGCGGGGTACCTGAAGGGTCGTTCCCGAAAATTTTCCGAGATCACAGCACACATATATATCCACCAAGAAGTCAATCAAAAACTTCTCCGGAAACTCACAGGTTATTCCTTAGGAACAATATCAACCGCTCTTCAGACTCTGGAGAAGCAAGGAGTCGTCCATAAACATTCCGATCCAAACACGCATGAATACCACTACGAACTCGACGGAACTGTCTCACAAACTGTGTTTCGGTCGCTGAGAGATATTCAACGGTTTTTATCCCAAATGAAAGAATTCTTTCAAGGAATTGAAGCGAAGCTAAGTCACCCTCATCTTTCTAACAAAAAAGGGTACGAGAACATTCGCCAATTTCTCGACGAATTAGAAGTCGTTATCCCAGCTCACGAGCGAGTGTTCAGGAGATTTCAGAGCATTGTTTCTGATGTCAAACCAAAGCGAGAAGTGTAATAAATGGCCTCCAAGAAAACCCCACAAGACCCCCATGGGTTTGACCCAGAGATTCATCAAATAGAGCAAGAGATCGTAGAATTCTTCGCAGAAAAATCTCCTGAATTCACTGGTCGCCACCCAATAATTGCTACCGTCATGGCATACTTTGACATAAGAAGAAGTTTGACCCAACAAGATTTGCAGGACTTGACAGGTTTTTCCGCAGGAACCATCTCCAAATCTGTTCGCCAGCTGGTGGATATGAATGTAGTCACAAAAGAAATAATTCCGGGCACGCACAAACACATTTACAGAATGGAAAAGTTGCCCTTCACGTCGACACGATATTTCGGGAGGACGGGGAAACTCCTCGAGGAAATGGAAAAAGAGCTCAAGGAAATGAAAGAAACGCTGGATACTCACGCAGAAGAAATGAAGGATTTCAAAGGATACCGGAAGATCTACACCACAATAACACAATTTTTGGAGTTAATATCCACCGCACCGTTGTTGATGGCGTTGGTCGATAAGGAATTGGGGAAGTTCGTAAAAGAAAACAAATAGCACAAACGCTAGGCCCGAACACGCGTCCGGTCGAAGTCTGCAAACTGGGAGAAGTGGGTTTCGAGCATGTCTGCAATTTTGAAGGCGTTGAAATGTTCAAGCAACGGAATTAAATGCTGGAAAGGAAAAAGAAAAAATAGTTGTGTGTCTTCCATCTACTTCTGCAAAACATGGCTCTTCAGGAGCGTAATTGATGACCAAGAACTCAATAAGAACAGAAGAAGATGTAATCCGTTTTCTGTCCAATAAGACTGAATTTGAGAAAAAAGTCCTAGTTACCACATTTAAGATTCCAAAAGGAAAGATCAGCACTTACAAGAGGATAGCTGAAAAAATTGGCAGACCCCGTGCCTATCGTGCAGTTGCTACCGCATTGAAAAAGAATCCACTTCACCCCATTGTCCCTTGTCATCGTGTCGTCAGGTCTGACGGCAGATTTGGAGGAGAGGAAAAAAGGGCCAAAAATAGAAGGAAATTCGTAATGAAAGAAGGAATACCTATCGAAAACGGTAGAATCAAAATCACTGAAGACATCCTATTCTAGCACATGCGTCTGATGTCGCCGAGATTTGAACCCTTCCCAACAATGGAGATATCTCTAGCAACTTCCCCCTTTTTTGAGCAATCAGTGGTCAAAATCATCCAAAAGTGGGCCGGGAGAGATTTGAACTCTTGCATATGAGATCTGGAGCATGTTACAAGTATGCATGTTTCCTGGTTAAGCAGGTGAGGGGTTAAGATCGAAGATATTCGGCAAAGATGCGTCGTTGGGCCGCTCTCATCACCTCAGAGAGTGTTGAGACAGATATTCCAAGCTTGCTTGCCAGCTTTGAACTATCTACTCTTCTGGGATAATTAAAATATCCTGATGCAAAGGCGGTTCGAATGATTTTTTCTTGTCTCTGGGTTAAAACTCCTTTTTTACCCAAAAGGGTAACCCTTTCTATTTTAACATCGCATCCAGATTTTTCAAGTTTATCGGAGATTTTTCCGATTGTTTTGTTAGCGTCTGTAATTAGAAGCCACTTCATCCTGCCATTCTCAATTTCTACTGGGAAAACCATGAAAGCTTTTGATTTAACTAGTATCTCGCATGGTTTGCATTTCACTACGTCTACAAGAAAAGAAACCGAGTTTTCCTGGCGAGTCTTAACTTTGATTCTTCCAACAGAGGGGTGGTTTCTAATCTCTCGTAATATTTTGTCGAGGTTTTTGTTTTCTCCTTCGATTGTGACGATGCCCCACCCAGCTTTGCCTGAGTGACCTCCGATTTGGCAGGATAATTTAATATTGTATTTTTCTGTCACTGGTGTTACCCAGAGCTCGGGGATCCTGATGTTGAGTAATGCTTCTATCAATTTTGGTTTTCCTACCGATGTAGATGCCGTATCCTAGATATTCTCTTGTTTCTTTGAAAAGTTTTGTGAACTCTTCAGTTCTTTTTTTTGCGGATTTGTCAAATGCACATCTGAGGGCTGTCTTCAAGGCACGTAAGAGTCCCTCATTTCTGAGCATTCCACGAAAACTAAATTCCAGATCCTTGAGCTCTGTATGAACGAGGCAGAAGCCTGTTTGACTAAATAGATCGATCCAACGGAGGTGATGTTCAGTGTTGACAGCAGCTGAACAGATAACTTTTCTCACTCGATCTGCAATCGGATAAGGAGGGAGAGTCTTCCAAGCTAACTCAACGGCTCCTACAAAACCTGCTGGTCGAATCTTACTGTAAGCGGTTTGTAAAGCTTTGGATTTATCTGTGAATATTAATGCAGCTTGGAATATCACTCCGTCGAATGTGTTATCTTCAAAAGGAAGTTCATTAATGTCGGCAAATCTGAAAGCTACCCTGTCGAGAACACCATTTCGACGAGCATTTGCATAAGCACCTGCAAGGAGGCTAGGGTCGATGTCCACTCCAACCACTTTACATCCGTAACGGCGAGCCAAGAAAATGCTGCTGCTACCACGACCACAACCTGCATCTAGAATTGTCATGTCCCTAGAAATGCCACATTGTTCAGCAAGCAATTCTGTGGCGTCAAGACCGCCTGGATGAAGAACCTTCAATCCCAGATTCTTGGCCATGAACTCAAAAGCATCGCACTGACCAGGTTCACACCCATTGCATGACTTTTCTACCTGAATCGATTCCATCATAACCACATTAAGAATCAATTAGGAGGGTTGGGATAGACATTTTCCCGAAACTCATCGGGAACACACATTACAGTCCGCAATTTCTCCATACAATTATCTGGAAGAGGGGTTAACCCAATTTTAATGCGCGCGCAAGCCATGCGCGAAAGTGGCAACACTTAAATCTTTATGCTTAATTGTCTTTGTTCCTTATTGTATTCCAAATTGCCGGGTGTTTGCATGGCTGATAGGGTTTGGATCACCTTTGCGCCTGAAGGAAAAAGAGCTGAGGTGGAAGCTGGAAAAACGATTCTAGAGGCGGCGAAGTCTCTTGGCGTTGACATAACCTCTCTTTGCGGTGGTGTAGGGCGATGTGGAAAATGCATAGTTGTATTGAAGGGAGGGAGAAGCCAATTTTGTAAGCCGAGTGACAAAGACAGAAAATGGCTGACAACAGAGGAGATCAAAAAGGGTTACCGAACCGCTTGTAGCACAGTTATTAGAGACAATTTGACGGTAATCGTCCCGGAAGAAACTAGAATGGGGAGACAGACCCTTCAAATCCACGGCATCCAAACAGAAGTTGATTTTGAACCATTGATTAAGAAGTTCGTTGCCGAGTTGCCTAATTCATCATTAGACGACCCAAGGTCTGACGTAGATCGGTTACTTGAAACTCTAAAGAATCAAAATAAGTTAGGTCATGTCGAGCTGGACTATACGTCCTTAGAAAGGGTCCCACATGCGATAAGAGAAGGAAACTGGATTGTTACTGTGGTTCTGTGGAATGGTGAGAAAGTGGTCTGCGTAGAACCCGGTATAACGACAGATGATAACTATGGCATCGCCATCGATATTGGCACGACAAAAGTTGCGGAGTACCTTGTTGACCTGAACACGGGGCGTGTGGTGCATGTTTTGGCTTTTATGAATCCACAGATTCGGTGGAGTGAAGACGTAATGAGTAGAATCACCTATGCTATGAGTAGTCCCCTAGCTTTAAAGAGCCTTCAAGAAGCGATAGTTCAGAAAATAAATGACACTTTAGAGGAGTTTCTCAAACAGGCTAACGTGAAACGAGAAAACATTTACGAGATGGCGGTGGTCGGAAACGCAGCTATGCATCATCTTTTTTTGAAGCTCGAAACAAGATTTCTTGCACTCTCTCCTTTTACGCCGGTGGTCCGTGGGCCAGTCGATGTGAAGGCCTCAACACTAGGTTTAAACATAAATCCTAACGCTAATGTTCACATTTTACCAGTCATAGCAGGTTTCGTTGGAGCTGACTGTGTGGGATGTATCCTGTCGACAGAGATGCACAAGTCTGATGAACTGTGCTTCATGATTGACATTGGGACAAACACAGAAATTGTGATAGGAAACAAAGATGACCTCGTGGCGTGCTCATGTGCATCAGGTCCAGCGTTTGAAGGTGCTCACATTAGGCATGGGATGCGCGCATCAAAAGGCGCCATTGAAAGAGTGAAAATAGATTCTGAAACGCTAAAAGTGCACTATAAGACGATTGGTGACGTAAAACCGGTAGGTATCTGCGGTTCGGCTTTAGTGGACATAGTGGCTGAAATGCTTAAAGCAGGTGTCATCAACACTGAGGGCACGTTCGACTCAAGTTTGGTTAATCCACGTATAAGAAGAGGAGAAGATAAAATCTATGAACTTGTGTTGGCTTGGAGTGAAGAAACAAAAATAGGGAAGGATATAGTCATTAGGCAAACGGATATTCGAGAGTTGCAACTCGCAAAGGCAGCCATGTACACTGGAGCAACAATTTTGATGAAGAAACTTGGAATAACAAGTGAAGACATCAAACGAGTTTTTATAGCCGGTGCCTTCGGCAACTATATCGACCCAGAAAATGCACTAATTATAGGAATGTACCCAGATGTGCCATTGGAGAGAATTAGGTTCGTCGGAAACGCTGCTGGTTCTGGAGCTAGATTAGCACTGGTATCAAAGAAAACCAGACAGACAGCGGAGATAATTTCAAAAAGGGTAAAATACTTCGAACAGGCAGCTGACCCATCATTTCAAGATGAATTTCTTAAGGCCGTTTACCTGCCACATAAGGAACTGGAACGATTTCCGCACGTTAAAAACTATTTTATGGTGAAATAGTAACAATCTCATCCATGGGTGCAAGTTGGAAAATTGACTAGACATAACGTTAAAAACAAACTGATTGTTGTTCGTCGAGGTTGAAAATTGAAGAAACGCGGCGAGCTTAAAGTGACGAGATTATCCGAAAGCGATGCAGCTGAAGTAGAGTGGTTGCTTAGAGAGGTGTGGCTAGGAGCTACTGAATATCCTAAAAAGTGGAGAGATGCTAGGATGATAGATCAGAAACAAATCATTGATGAGATGAACGCGGGCTTCTACTATTTCGGAGTTATGATTAATGGAAAGCTTCTCGGATTTTACAAAGCAAGCGTAGCTGGAGAGGTATTTTTTGGGGAGCATCAATCGGTACACCCGGCCTACAGAAGATGCGGACTGGCGGGGGCTATGTATGAGCACTTCGTAAAATCCGTTGAAGAAATCGGATGTAAGAAAGCGCGCGTTAACATTTTGCAAAGTCAGGTTGCAAGCGTAAAACTTGTGAAAAAATTTGGGTTCACAAAAATAAAAGAGTATGAACAGATACCCGGGATGCTCGTCAATCTGTATGAAAGAAAAATTGAGGATTAGCAATATGAACCAATGCGGTCTATCGAAGGTCGATTTGTTTAGACTCAAGATTGAGCTGCTGTGCAATGGGGCTAAACTAAGTGCTGATATTAACAGGGGAAGAAAAGCTGGAGCAGGTCCAGCTGGAGGAAGATATATCATTTTACCCGGCGGTCTGAAAGTAAACACAGCTTTATGGGGTAACTTTACTGAAAGGTCTTCATGGGAACTTGGTGAAAAGGATGGCAAGTATTTTCTATCAAGAATAACCGAAGAATACGCTGAAAAAGTGCCCGTAGAAGTTGTTCCCAGCCCAAACTATTACTCTAGAAAAACTTCGGACGGAATTCCTATGTGGAAGGTTGCACTTCTCCATGGGAGAGACTGCTTGGCAACAACCGTTTACCAAAGATGCTCCTATTGGAATCTAGGCAAAGGATGTAAATTCTGCGGAATAGAATTATCGTTGGAATCAGGATCGACGATTGAGTTGAAAAAGCCTAAGCAGTTCAATGAGGTTGTTGAAGCTGCTGTTGAGGAGGGAGTCTGCAACCATATTACGCTTACAACAGGGACAACGGCGTCGTCTGATCATGGATCAAAACTTTTAGCTGAGGTCGCTAAAGAAGTGAAAAATCATCGGAATATTCCGATTCATGTCCAAATTGAGCCGCCTGAAAAGAACCGGTACCTGGAGTTGTTGGTTGATGCAGGGGTAGATACTGTTGGCATTCACGTAGAATCTTTTGATCGAAGAGTTCTTGAAGAAGTGTGTCCTGGAAAGGCTGGAACCAAGTTAGAAAAGTATTTTGAAACATGGAAAGAGTCTGTTGAGCTTTTTGGAGAGAACCAGGTAAGTTCCTTCATAATAGCGGGTATAGGAGAAAGTGATGAAAGCATATTAATTGGCGCCGAAGAATTAGCTAGGATAGGTGTCATCCCCTACTTGGTACCTCTTAGGCCAATAGCCAGCACAAAATTTGAGAACGAACAACCTCCAAACTTGGATCGAATGTTTTCATTGTATAGTCGTATAGGTGGGATTCTGAAGACTTATGACGTAAACCTCAGTGAGAACAAAGCAGGTTGTGTTCGATGCGGGTGCTGCTCAGCCACTCAAGAAGCCCAGCTTTTCTAATTATAACCATATTGAGCCAACTCGACTGGACGCTAGGAAGATCAAAACAAGATGGATGCCCATAAACCTAAGATGGTTACATATTTTATCAGAGGCACTTAACAAATCCTTAGAAAGCAGTTGCCGGGCCGAGAAATTTTTTAATGGGAAAGAACAAGAATAGCCAAACATAAGTGGTGATTATAAGTTGGAACACAACTATAGGAAACTTGACTACGTTTTTAATCCCAAGTCTGTTGCGGTTGTTGGTGCGTCAAACAAAAAGGGAAAACTAGGTTGGCTTTACGTGCACAATGTCATTAGCGGCGGTTGGAAGGGAAAGATCTATCCCATACATCCCAAAGAAACCGATGTACAGGGATATAAAGCCTATCCAAGCGTGAAGGATGTCCCTGAGAACATTGATCTCGCTGTCATTGTCGTCCCTCCAATAATTGTTCCAGCCGTCATGCGCGACTGCGCAGAAAAAGGGGTTAGAGCCGCCGTAGTCATCACAGCGGGTTTCAAGGAAACTGGACCAGAAGGCGCAAAACTTGAAAAAGAAGTAGCTAAAATCGCAAAGAAGGCAGGCATTCGGGTTATTGGACCCAACTGCTTCGGAATATACAACTGCAATACAGGCCTTAACTGCTCATTGGGGATAGGAACCCCCCCTAAAGGAGGTAACATATCATTTGCTACTCAGAGCGGCGCCTATGGCATGGCCATATTCAGCAGTGCTGTTGATCGGGCTATAAGATTTGCCAAGGTGGTCGCATACGGGAATAAATGCGACGTCGATGATGTGGACGCTCTTCGATACTTTGGAGAGGATCTCGAAACTAAGGTCATAGCCTTATTCGTTGAATCCATCGACCGAGGACGAGAGTTTTTCGATGCAGCCAGAGAAGTGACTAAGAAAAAGCCAGTGGTTTCCACCAAGACGGGAAGGACTACTGTTGGCATACGAGCGGCAACTTCGCATACTGGAGCCTTAGCTGGTTCCTTCCAAGCTTATAAAACCGCTTTTAAACAGGCTGGAGTCATTTTAGCTCGAACCGGCCTCGACCTAATCGATTTCATAGAAGCATTTGACTGGCAACCTCTTCCTAAAGGAAACTTTGTCGGAATCACCTCAAATTCAGGGGGCACTGCAGTCGAACTAACAGATCTATGTTACGAAAACGGACTTAACGTTCCAGAGCTTACTGCTGAACTACAGGCAAAGATAAAACCTTGGTTACTGCCCTTCGCTAGTGCAAGAAACCCTATAGACTTCACCCCTGATTGGCCAAAATTCGCGGAACTCTATTACAAGTGCAATGTTGAACTCTTCGAAAGCCCACAAATAGACATCATAATGCCGATCATCCTAGGGAGAGCTGCTGCAATGCCCGAGGTTGTGCAAGCAGTGAGGGATGCGGCAGTGGAGTGCCAACAGAATAGAGGGATTAAGAAACCCATCATAGCCTGCTGGGTCTCCCTTAAAGAAGCGGAAAGAAACCAAAAGATCCTCGAAGAGGCACACATACCCTACTATGAATGGCCTGAAAGAACAGCGAGAACAGCTGGTGCGATGTGGCAGTACGCTAATTACTTGAAGAGCCAAGGTATCCAACCTACCTAAGCTCAACTCTTTTTGACCGTGCGAGCTCCCAAAACACCGATTAAGTATTAGGATTAGCAAAAAGAATGGATTGACGTAATGGAATCATGCATTATATTATTATATACAAAAAATGAGGAAGTTAGAACTTGAATCTTCTTTTATCGCACTCCTCAGCTCCGCCTCTGAACTCAAGTGCTCGAATTCTATACGGATCGATCTCCACTCGCATTAACCGAACCTGCTCCTTTGTCGGCGGCTCGGTAACTAAGATTTCGTCGGGAATTATTGGTTTGAATTCTGTGTGCTCTAAGATGTCTTCAATCGTTACGTCTGGATGTAATGACTCAACTTTCATTATCTTTGTCTCTTCATCAAAGCCAAAGACTCCGAGATCCGTAATGGTCTTCACTGGTCCTGTATTCGGCATACAATTTGCGCGTTCCCTCTCTCCAGGGCCATCTAGAAAGCCTGGAGTTGTTCTAAAGTCAACTTTATCAACAAATGTGTAAATCTTCTTTCCAGTTCTCGGGTGTACGAAACTTTTGTGTCGGGTTGTCCATCCGACAATTCTCACGAGGGAGGCTAAATTGCATGCACCTGCTCCTCCTGGAAATTTCACTTTTGGGCGTCTCCAATCACCGATAAGCGAGTTGTTAATGTTGCCATATTTGTCAAACTGTCCTCCACTGAAGAACATTACGCTTATCTCTCCCCTAGCAAAATGGTCGAACACCCTATCTATTGTTTCGATTCGAATAGAACCCCACTGTAACCATATGTCATTTGTTGACTCAGGTAAGAAGGGCGGTCTCGGATCAACCCCTCCTCCGACTCCACCAAAGTACACCATGTGCGGAGCATGAGTCAGTTTAGCAACGGACAATGCAGTCATAGGTAAAGGAGAAGCCACGCCATGAAATACCAAATCTCCATCCTTTATAGTGCGGGCTATGGAAACGGCCATAAGCTCATCAATTGTGTAATCGGTTATCTTCATTTTTAAATCTCCCACTTTGCTTCAAGTTGCTTTTTATATTCTCTAGCTTCGAAGAGTCTCTTTTTCCAGTCTTTGAGTTTCTGAAGCTTTTTCTCACCGCCTATCCTTTTCAAGTACTCGTCTCTGGAAACGTCATAGACGTATTTGTTTAGCCAGTTCTCCATTTCTTCCGATCCCTTGCGTGCATATTCTATATACTCGTCCAGAAAATCTTTGTCATAAGTGTAATACAGGTAACAACAGGTTGGATGTGCCCCAAATGGAACATGTACGACAGCAGTAGTCTCGTAGTAGGGTATTGTCGCCCCCTGCCTTTCCGCGAACCAATCTTCAGAAACTAATTCTTCCGTGGTTACGATAAGTTTGTCGGCAGCCCTTGCCATAAGTATGTCAGCAACAAGAGGAGCCCCAACAGCTGCGTTTCCATGTCTGTCGGCTTTGTAAACATGTAGAATCGCAACGTCTGGTTTTATTGGTGGGATTGCAACCAGTTTTCTTCCTGTTACTGGACAATCGAACTCTTTGTATTCTGGATGATATTTAATCACATCGGTGCCAAAATAGGCTGTAGATGGATAGAACGGTATTCCATAAGCGGCTGCCCTCAATCCCTGGATCATAGCGTAACATCCATCCTCCTTATCCTCAACGATGCCTTCTTGTATAGTTCTGCGAAAGTTCGGGCAGCCTCCGCGATAAACAAATTCATAGGCGACATATGTGTGTTGTTCGATTCCGACGATTCCTCCTCCAGAAGCTAGGTCAACGTCAAAGCCATGTGCGGTTCCAATCAAGTGCAATTTCTTTCTTTTCTGTCGAATAAGCTCATAGATTGCTGCGATAGGCTCTCTGAGGATTAAACCTCCTCCGAAGGCAACCTTGTCTCCATCCTTAACCAGCTTCATAGCCTCAGACAATGTCATCAACTTATCTTCTTGGGTATAAATTCCCATTTTTCCACCTTGCAGTTACTTTTAAAAGAGAACCTTTTTTAACCTTACGTTATCCGAAATAGAGTTCAAGGAAAGAGAAGAAGTGAGTAAAAAAATGAAGGCTCAAGAGGTTCTGGAGATAGCTAAAAACGATGGTCGCGCTATCTTGACAGAGTACGAGTCGAAGGAGATCTTACGCGCGTATAGCATTCCTACAACAATGGACAGATTAGCAACCAGCGCCGAAAATGCCGCCACCATCGCCTCAAAGATTGGCTTCCCAGTGGTTCTTAAGATTCATTCGCACGACATAACCCACAAGACAGAGGTAAGAGGAGTTAAACTTGATCTCAAAGACGAGGAAGAAGTTAAGAAAGCGTTTAACGAAGTTATCAATAAGGTTAAGCAGAATAAGCCGGAGGCTAAGATTAAGGGGCTACTTGTTCAAAACTTAGCTCCACCAGGGCGAGAGGTCATAATAGGCGTAAATAGGGATCCACAATTCGGGCCAATCATAGTGTTTGGGCTTGGGGGCATATTTGTAGAGGTTCTTAAGGACGTCTCATTTAGATTACCTCCAATAAGTAAAAAGGAAGCTATAAGTATGATGAAGGAAATTAAAGGGTATCCCATTCTCGAGGGAATCCGTGGTGCTCCTTCTGTGGATATTATTTCAGTTGCTGATGTAATGGAAAAAACCTCAAAGATGGTGATGGATCTACCTGAAATCATGGAACTGGACATGAACCCAATCATCTTGTATGAGAAAGGATTGACTGTAGTAGACGCCAGAGTCATAATTAATTACAATCGATCTTAGACTAGCAGTGTCAATTGATAGCCAATTTTTTTGGCTTTATGAATAATCCGTTCTCATGAATCGTTCTCAACAAGAAGTGGCCTCAGTTGACGCATAAACCCTTAATTTCCATCATCGTAACCTGCTACAACAAAAAAGAGATAATAGCCGATTGTATAGAATCTATCCTTAACCAAAACCTCCAAGACTACGAGTTAATAGTGATTGATGACGGATCGACGGATGGATCATATGGGTTCATTGACCAGTTTCGTAGCGATCCTAAAGTGAAAATAATTAGAACGGATCATAGAGGAATCTCTGGCGCAAAAAATCTTGGAGCGAAAAACGCAACAAGCAACATTCTGTTATTCTTAGATGGTGATTGCACACTCGAGCGAAACATGTTATCAGAATTGTTGACTTTATTTATCGAGACTGGCGCTGATTGCGTTGGGGGTGAACTGAGAGCTTTGAATAACTACAACATCCTAGCAAAGACCATCGAATTGATGCAAAACGAGATAGAAAGGAAATGGCCTTTTGGAGCCAACGTAGCCTACAGAAAAGAGGTTATAGAAAAAATGAGAGGATTCGATGAAAAAATGGAGAGAGGAGAAGACGCCGAACTCTTTCTAAGGGTGAAAAAGTCGGGTTTCAAGTGTGTTATGAGGAGGAAGGTTGGCGCAAAAACATTGAAACCTGGTTCTGTCTTAGATTTTTTTATGCAACGCTTTCGGTGGGGGATGGGTTTCGCTCAATTAACGGAAAGACACAGAGAAGCTTTTACCAGAGGAATAAAGGTCTGCTTTGTTTTAACTTTCCTTTTTCTAGTCTCACCGCTTTTTATTTTAATTGATGGAAGAATGTTTCTGTTCTTTCTAGTTCTGTTATTGTTCAATGTTTTCAGATCTATTCCACTTGACATAGAACTTGCCCGAAACAGCGGAACCAAACTCTCTTTTTTCATCATTCCATTTTTGCGATTTATTAACCGTATAGCATACCTCTTAGGATGGAGCTATTGGAAAGCGCTTGAATCGGTTGGAAAACGCTCTAAGAAAGAAGCTTTTCCTCCATGATGCGCGCGCGCGCGAGATATTCTGCTTACTTGAGAGTCTCCATTTTTTTTCTCCAGTAACTAATCCACCTAGGAGAACCTAAGGTTTTGCTCATTTCTAAGCATTTTTTAAGGTAACTCCTTTTCTCTCTGGCAGTTAAGTTCTCTACTTCCTTTTGTAGTTCTTTAAAGACGCCTTTCGGATCATATAAAGGAACGCCCTCTGTCACAATTATGTAACAAAAAGAGCCGAGAAACGGATTATTAACCATGATTTTTCTGAAGTTTTCCACAGCATTAGAGTATATTTTGATATTCCCGAATCGGTAAAGCGAAATTCTCAATTCTGAGATGAACTGTGTGAAATGTAGAAGAGAGGTGTCGTTGTCGAAAAGAATAAAGAGGTCATAATCACTATCAAATGAATAGTCTCCGCGAGCTCTCGAACCATATAAAACTATGCTTAAGATTCTAAGCTCATATTTTTCCGCTAGGCCTAATACAGCTTGTTCGGTCTTCTTGAGAACATGATCTTTTTCCTTTTTCAAAGAACTCCTTCCATAGTAAGGTATAACCTTCACCGCTCTTGTTAATTCTTTTTGGAGTTTATTAGAATAAAATCGGATTAAAGTTTGTCGATGTATGCAAAGCATTAAAGCATGCTTGCGCACAACCCACTCTGCAAGTTTTAGTAAACATTTAATACGACATTTCTAAGTTACATGTATGTAATTGGAAATCAATAGCTGGTGAGGAATTGACGTACAAGAAGGCGTTACTGATTCTCATATTAGTAGCTTTGATTATAACTTCAGTCTTTCTCGTTTGGTACTTTCTTCTACCCAGAGAGAAGGGCTTAACGCATTTAAGAATCGGTTACCAGCCCAGCACTCACCAAATTGCGCATATGACGGCTATGGAAAAGGGATGGTGGGAGGAGGATCTGGCAGAATTTGGAGTGGAAAAAGTCACAGATTACGAGTTTCCGTCTGGTCCACCTGAGATGCAAGCGATGCTTGCTGGAGACCTAGATATAGCATATGTAGGTGCTACTCCGCCCATTACTGCTTTGTATGAGGGGCTTGATGGGAAGATCGTTGCGAACGCGCAGATTCAAGGATCTGCTCTTGTTCTTAGATCGGACATCAATTACAATGGCTCAAACGACCTGAAAGGACTAAAGATAGCAACTTTTCCCCCAGGCTCAATTCAGGATACCGTTCTGAAGAAGTGGCTTATTGATAACGGTTTAGATCCAGATAACGATTTGGAAATCACAGGGATGTCAGCTCAAGAGGCTATCACTGCAATTGGCGCTGGAGCAATAGATGGAGTATTCCTCCCACATCCTAATCCTGCGATAGTGGAGTTAGAAGGAAGTGGTGGAGTTGTTGTGGATTCCGGAGAGATGTGGGAAAACCATACTTGTTGTTGTTTGGTGGTGAGTGGAAGACTTATCAGAGAATATCCAGAGCTCGTTGAGCAGATAATTAGAATCCATATAAAGGCCACTGAGTACAACATTGCTCATATCGAAGAAGCAGCCGAAATATACGCGAGAAAAGTCGGCTGGGACGTCGAAAAGGTTCAATATTCACTTGAAATTTGGGATGGATACTGGGTCACTGATCCTCACATTGGAATGGACATCACGTTAGAATATGCAAAAGTCATCCACGATCTAAATCTACCAAGATACGACCAAGTGCTCACGAAGGAAGAGGTTTTTGACACAAGCTTCTATGATGACATAGTAGAGGAAGGTTAAGAGAACGAATAGATTCGTTCCATTCCTCAAAGACAGAGCATTGGAAATAGCATCTTTATGTATTTGTATAATAATCTGGGAGTTCGTTGCTGACTTCGTCATAAAGAAAGAATTTCTGTTACCCAGTTTTCTTACGGTTGCTGTAGCCTTTTCCAGATCAATATCAAGTGGAATACTGCTCGGAGACATTCTAACAAGCCTTTTTCACCTAGGAATAGGATTGGCGATTGCGGTTTGTATTGGCATTCCAACAGGAGCTCTCACAGGTTGGTTCAGAATCGCGGATCGAATAGCCGACCCAATAATTGAAATTCTGCGTCCTATACCTCCTCTCGCTTGGATTCCTTTTGCGCTAGTGTGGCTTCATCTTACACACTATGCTGCGGGGTTCATCGTGTTCATAGGAGCAGTATTTCCCATACTGATTAATACCCATGCTGGATTTAGAAATGTACCAAAAGTGCTGGTGGAGTCAGCTGAAGTTTTGGGCTGCACTAAGGATCGCGATTTGATTAAAGCCGTTGCCTTTCCATCTGCTTTGCCATTTATGACTACTGGAATTAGGATAGGAACGGGTGTCGGCTGGATGTGTGTTGTTGCCGCAGAATATTTCGGGGTAAGTACAAGCGGACTCGGTTACAGAATATGGCAAAAATTCTATTTTCTTCATCAGATGGACAATCTTTTGGTTTACATGATCGTACTTGGATTGATAGCGCTCCTAATAGATCGTTCCTTCAGATTTTTCGCTGAGAAAAAGTTGCTTAAGTGGCATAAGGGGATTGTAGCTTAACCTCTTCAACCACCTCTTTCAGTATCTTTTTTCTGATCTCTGCAAACTCCCTACTTGTTCTGTCTCTCGGTCTCTTTAACCCGATTTCATGAACCTGCTTTATCTTCGCGGGAGGAGAAGTTAAGACAATAACCCTATCTGCAAGATAAACTGCTTCATCTAGATTGTGTGTGACAAACATTATCGTCTTACGGGTTTCCTTCCATATCCTTAACAGTTCACCTTGTAGGACATTCCTTGTCTGAGCATCAACAAAGGCGAATGGCTCATCCATTAACAAAACCTTCGGATCGTTTGCCAGAGCCCTGGCAATCGCAACTCTTTGCTTCATTCCCCCAGATAATTCATAAGGGTACTTATCTTCCCAGCCAGAAAGACCCACAAGTCTAAGATATTTTTCAGAGATTTTTCTTCTTTCATTTAAAGGGATTCCTCCATATTCCAAACCGAACTCAACGTTCTTTCTAACCCTCCTCCAAGGAAATAACGCAAACTCTTGAAATACGAAACCCTTCTCTCTGCTGGGTTCATTCATAAACTTTCCATCAACGTAAATACTTCCCGCATCTGCCTTCTCCAAACCAGCAATCACTCTAAGAAAAGTGGTCTTGCCACAACCTGACGGCCCGACAACGCAGACGAACTTGCCTTCCTTAACTTTCATGGAGATGTTCTCAAAAACGACAAAATCTCCAAAAGCTTTCTTACAATTTCTAACTTCCAACATGTTTCCAAATCTCATCCTATCTAACTCATAATATGCCTATAAACAATAAAGCTGAGAAAGTTAAGCGCGCGCGCGCCCGACTAAACATGGAGGGGATTACGCTCAACGCCCATATTTTTCAGCAGCTCTCACGGCGGCCTTTACACATTCTAGTGACGCCTTCGGCGATATTTCGCATCCTGGAGAGAGGATGAAACCACCTCCAGCCTTCGCTGCTTCTATCGCATCCTTCGCCTCATTCTCAACATCTGCAGGCGTACCCACCACCAAGGTAGTCGTCTGATCTAAGCCGCCCACAAGACAAATTCTATCACCATACTTTTGCTTTGCTTCCCTTAGATTTGGTTTAGCACCCCTATCCCACCAGTTTATTCCCTTGGTATTTGGGTAGGATACTAGGTCGTCAAAAAATGGTTCAATCCCACAGACATGGTGTATATTCAGTGCACCTTGCTTCTTAAGAGCCTTCAATACTTTATAGTCATACTTCTCTCCGAATTCCCTGTATTGCTCAAGAGTCGTTATCTCTGCAGATGCCCTCGTAGGCGAATAAAGGACACCTTGGGCCCCCGCGTCGTTACATGCGTTTATGTACTCCACCGTGGAGTCAGCTATGACCTCTAACCCTTTGTGCAAGAGGTCTGGATACAAAATGATGTCGACCATGACCTCTTCCATTGCCCTAACGTGGGTAGCACTGGTCAGCGGACTCGGGACATAAGGGATAACAGCGACCGCATTCTTCGTTTCCTTTACAATAATATCTACCGCATTAATGGTCACGTGCATCCTTCCGTCCCTCCTTGGGTCAAGGACCTCAAGCTTCTCCCAGTCCTCCGGCTCCTTAACCGCGAATTCGTCCAGTAGGGGGGTGACCTCCTCCGTGTATCTCATCGTCGTACCCCAGCCCTCTGCTATCTGCCCCACATCTGATGTTGGATGAAGAATATCCACACCTGTCTTTTCGAGAAACGCGAGTTGCCCCTTTGCCATCTTCTTTCCGTCTCTTGCATATTCAGGTATTCGTAAGCCACCAGCAATCGCACCGATAGTCCAACCCATTCCAGATACTGGAACCCTGTCCGGTTGTTCAATATTTAGAGCTGCCTCAACCCTCTCCAGAGAATTCATCTTCATTCTTCCATTATCTGTTTAAGCTAAGTAGGCCTGCTCGCCCTTTATTAATCGGTTTGCCACCTCAACTGCCAAAACCGCATCTTTAGCGTATCCGTCTGCACCTATTCTCTTTGCATACTTTGTTGTTACGGGGGCTCCGCCGACCATTATCTTTATCTTATCTCGTAGTCCGGCTTTTGTAAAGAGATTCATGAGTTCTTCCAGTTGAGGCATCGTAGCAGTCATTAATGTTGATGCGCCAACAACTTGGGCATCAGTCTCAATCGCTTTATCGACAAACTTTTGTAGGGGAACATCGTGGCCGAGATCGTGGACTTCAAACCCGCTCACCTGTAGCATGCCGATTACCAAGTTCTTTCCTATGGTATGTATGTCGTATTGCACGACTCCCATTACGATTGTTCCCTTAGAGGGGCCTCTTTCGGCTTTGTATGGAGCTATTATGGTTTGGAAACATCGCGTGGCCAAAATCAAACTCGGTAGGGCTATTTCCCTTGCTCTATATTTTTCGCCGACTGCGGTCATGGCGTCAGATAATGTTCTGACTACATTTGCGGGGTCAACTCCAGCGTTCTTTGCTTCTTTTCCTATTTCAAGTGCTTCTTTCAGTTTTCCGCCGACAACACACTCGTGTACCCTTTTGAGTATCGCTTCCATATCTATACCTCTTTTAATTGCTCCTCTATCAGATCTATTCCCTTATCTAAAAGCTTTTCAGGTATGTTTAAAGCAGGTGCAAGTCTCATTACATTTCCGTAGGTTCCGCCCGGATGCATGACCATTAGACCTTTTTTGAGCAAACTGCCTGCAATTTGTTTCCATGTGTCTTTTGAAATCGGTTTCTTGCTCTCCCTATCCTCAACTAGCTCGATGCCTATCATCAAGCCTCTTCCCCTGACGTCGCCGATGATCTTTATCCTATCAGCCATCTCCCTGAACCTTTTCATGGCCTTTTCACCGAGCTTTGCACTTCTCTTTATGAGCCCCTCCTCTTCAATGACATCCACCATGGTTTTTCCGGCTACGCATGATAGGGGATTCCCTCCGAAGGTTGTACCGTGGCGACCAAGTTCACATTTATCACTTACTTCTTTGCTTGCTATCACACCGCCTATTGGAACGCCTGCTCCAGCGGCTTTCGCAAAGGTTATCATATCCGGCTCCGCTCCCCAATGTTCGGTTGCGAACCACTTGCCCGTTCTTCCAAAACCTGTCCAAACCTCGTCAAGGATGTAGAGTATATCATGATCATCGCATACCTTTCCTAGGGCGTTGAGGTAGCCATCTGGGGGCACTATTATTCCTCCTTCCCCTTGTATAGGCTCGGCTATGAGGGCTGCAGTGTCGGTCTTTGATACGTATGTCTCAAACACTCGTTCCAAATTTTGGACGCAAAAAAGATCGCAATCCGGGTAGGTCTGCCCAAAACGGCACCGGTAACAGTAGGCATAGGGAACGTTAACTGCTCCTGTTACTAACGGTGAATAATACTCCCTTAGGCCAGATTTACTCGCGGTCAGACCCATGGTCGCGAGAGTACGACCATGAAAGCTTCCTTCGAAAGAAATTATCATATGCTTCTTCATAACAAGTCGAGCTATCTTTATCCCAGCTTCAACAGATTCGGCGCCAGTGTTGCAGAACCAAACTTTTCCTTTCTTGAGATTTCCTGGTGCTCTATCTTTGATTGTAGCACAATACTCTATTAGCGGCATGTACGTAGCTATGAAGCAGCCTATATGCAAAAATTTCTCAGCTTGTTCTTTGATCGCTTTCACGACCTTTGGATGACATTGTCCAAGCTGATTGGCTGATATTCCTGTAGTGAAGTCTATGTATGAATTTCCATCCACGTCTCGTATCACGCTTCCTTTCCCACCGGCAACAACGAGGTCAGGATGCACTTTCATTTGAATCGGTATGTACACTTTATCTTCCATGGCCAAGGCTTTTTGCGCTTCAGGACCGGGGGGTTCTACAAGAACTTTTGGAGTCTCTCCCAAATATTACACCTCATGTTTAGAGATTTCACTTTAAAAGGAGGGATAATATAAAAAATTATCGCTTTTTCAAATGATCATGATGTGCATCCCGTTGATGCAGCGCTTCAATAACCACAATTAATCTTATATAAACAGCATGCTTAATCTCCCTGATAAATTGGAAGAGGGAATTACATGCAAGGATATTGTGGAAAGATTCTTCGAGTGAGTCTATCTGATAAGGAGGTCAAGATAGAACCGCTGAATAATAAGATGATGGACACATTCATCGGTGGTAAAGGATTTGGAGCTAAGATGCTTTACGAGGAAGTTAAACCGGGCATAGATCCCCTCGGCCCTGAAAACAAGCTGATGATAGCTACTGGCCCATTCACGGGAACTGCGGCTCCCACCGCCAATCGCTATGGCGTTTATTTCAAGTCGCCGCTAACTGGACTTTTCGGCGAATCTTATTCTGGAGGATTCTTTGCCCCTGAGATGAAACGTGCCGGATACGATATCATAGCAGTTGAAGGAAAGAGCAGAAGTCCAGTCTATCTCCAAATAAGGGATGATTCTGTTGAGCTAGTGGGTGCACAGCATCTTTGTGGACTAGATACGCGTGACACTGAAGAAGCCATAAGAAAGGAGATGGGCGACGAACGAATACAGGTGGCTTGTATAGGGCCTGGAGGAGAGAATTTGGTAAGGTTCGCATGCATCTGTAATGGTTGGCGTCAGGCTGGAAGATGCGGTGCAGGTGCTGTTATGGGTTCTAAGAAGCTGAAGGCCATTGCCATACGCGGCTCGCGAAAAGTTGAGGTGGCTAACAAGAATGGCCTCATTTCATTGACAAAAGAAATCGTCAGAAGGATACCAAAGGATCTGGGCCTAACTAGATATGGAACACCCACCATGGTCAATATGGAAAATGAGTTGGGAACTTTTCCAACCAGATACTGGCACAAAGGTTCTTTTGACGCATCGGACAAAATCAATGCTGAAACCATGGCTAAGGAGATCGTGTCGGAGCATAGGGGATGCTGGGGATGCACAATAAGATGTGGAAAGTTGAGCGTTATAACTGAAGGGAAATATGCTGGAACGATGGTGGAGGGACCGGACTACGAAACGATAAACGCATTCGGTGGATTATGCGAGATCGGTGATATCAAAGCCATTGCTAAAGCCAACGAGCTCTGTGATAGGGTTGGAATAGACACAATGACGACCGGAAACGTCATCGCACTCGCAATGGATGCCTATGAAGCGGGACGATTGAAAACAGATTTTCCTATAAAATTTGGCGATCCCAACATCGTCCTTTCGCTGATCGAAAAAATCGCGATGCGCAAGGGCATCGGACAAGTATTGGCAGAAGGTGTAAAGAAAGCAGCAGAAGAGCTGGACCTCGAAGATTTGGCTATCCACGTAAAAGGGTTAGAACCTCCTGGATATGATCCCCGCGGGTTGAAAGGAGCTGGACTTTCGTATGTGACCTCGACGAGGGGTGGTTGTCATAATAGAGCCTCTGTATACGCACTTGAGTCGAGAGGACAAGTAGATAGATTCGCGGTGGAGGGAAAAGCGGGCCTCGTAGTTGATTGGGAAGAAAAACTTGCTTTGCTGGATTCTTTGATCATATGCAATTTTATGAGGGGCAGAGTGAGTTGGGAAGAGTTAGTCAAACTATATGAGGCGGTCACTGGACGAATTAAAAGTGAAGAAGTGTTACGTGTGGCGGCTCAGAGGATGATCAACTTGGCCAGAAGCTTTAATGTGCGAGAGGGAATCTCGAAGAAGGATGATGTCTTGCCTAAACGCTTCATGGAAGAACCTTTTTCTGAGGGCAACTCTGCAGGTATCGTTATTTCGCAGGATGAATTAGAGAAAATGTTGACGGAATATTATTCCTTAAGAGGCTGGGATGAACAAGGCATACCAAAGCAAAAAGTAGCTGATTGACTGTTCAAAGAAATCAGTAGAATTCTTCGAAGTCAAAGCCAACAAGCTAATGATGCATGTCGTCAGTTACAAAATTGCATACTCTTTAAAGAATCTGTTCCTTTTCACTTTTCCTAGTATTTTCCGTACTTTCTGGCAGCATTCATGAAGGCTCTCATGTTTTCCATAGGTGTTTTTGGTGACACATCACACCCAGTGGCGAGTATGAAACCGCCTCCTGGTTTGGCATCGTCCATCGCGCTCTTTATCTCTTTCTCAATATCCTTCGGAGTGCCGAGGGGAAGGGTATTTATGTGGTCTACACCTGCCACCAACGTGATCTTGTCGCCATATTTGGCCTTCGCTTCCTTCAAGCTCGGTTTTGCACCTCTGTTCCACCAATTTACGCCCACGACATCTGAGTGTTTGGAGGCATACTCGTCAATCATGTCAAACATTGGTTCATTTCCACAAGCATGAAGAATCTTTCGGGCTCTTCTGGTTTCCCTAAAAACCTTTTCGTCGTAAGGTGCTCCGAACTCCTGATATTGCTCTTTCGTTAATATTTCCCTCGTCATCCTAGTGAGCAAGTAAGAAACAAAATGGGCACCTGAGTCTATAGCGGCATTTATCCACTTTATTGTGGTTTCGGTTATCGATTGTAAACCCTTCTTCAAAGGATCAGGATCCGTGATCATATGCACTAATGCGTCGTCCATTGAACAAACGTGTGTGGAAGACGTTATTGGACTAGATATTTCAACGATTAATGGGACCTCATTTCCATATTCTTTGCGCAGAATTTTTGCTGCATCCAAATATAGATGCATTCTTCCGTCCTTTCTTGGGTCAAGCACTTCAAGTTTTTCCCAGTCCTCTGGATTCTTTACCACGAATTCGCCAAGTTCCGGCGGCAAATTTTCCCCTTCTGGATATACCATCTTCACTCCATATCCTTCCGCAAGCAATCCCATATCGGACAAGGTATACAAACAGTCCATCCCCGTCTTCTTATGGAACGCCGATAGTGCCCTCGCCATCTTCTCCGGGTCTTGAGCGAAATCTCGGGCTGAAATGTGTTCTTCTGTGAAACGCGTCGTGTAAATTCCAGCAAACATGTAGGTTGGAACCATATCAGGTTCTTCATGTCTGATTGTCGTCTCATATCTTTCCAAAGGGGTCATTTCTCCCATTATCATCCTTACCTCCAATTTCCAAATGAATGGGATCAATTAATAAATTTTCTGTTTCGTTCGATAGGTTATCATTAATTTAATAAATACTTATCAAAATCATCATCACTAGTATTGTTACTACCACTATTATCAGTATTTATATTTCTTTATTAATTTAGGAAACAAAAAAGAAAGTTTTTTATTTCACAAGGGATTGTGTGTTTGATTACAAAGGCCGAACATGCCCCACGAGTGGAAGACGGTGATCGAACTTCGAAAAGTATCCAAATATTATGACCTGAAAGGAAATATTATCAAAGCTGTCGACAACGTAAATTTGAAAGTAGAACGTCAAGAATATGTCAGCGTTATTGGGCGCTCAGGAAGTGGGAAGACTACTCTCCTAAGCCTAATCGCCGGCCTAACAAAACCTACTTCAGGAAAGGTGCATATCGGAGGCATCGACATCGGGACCATGGATGACAAGGAGCAATCCATTCTCAGAGCTAAGAAAATTGGATTTATTTTTCAATTTTCAAGCTTGTTTCCCACTCTAACTGTAGTAGAAAATGTCATGTTGCCCGCGATCTTTGATAAAACAAAATCAATGGTATATGATAGAGCAGTAGAGTTGCTTGAAGAGGTTGGATTAGGAGATAGGATTGATGCCTACGCATCGCGATTGTCTGTTGGTCAGCAAAAAAGAGTCGCTCTGTGTCGAGCCTTGATAAACAACCCTGAAATCATTCTAGCAGACGAACCAACGAGCGACTTGGATGAAGCAACAGAGAAAGAAATAATGCAACTTCTGCATAAAACACATAATGACGGAGCTACTCTAATAATGGTCACCCACAGCAAGCAGATAGCTAGACATGCGTCGAGATTACTCAGGATGTCGAATGGAATTGTAACCGAAGTTTAATCAGGGATTACTTTGGTGAAGCCGTGGAGGAAACATTTTCTTCTAAAATCTATTCTAATCTTAATCTCACTTCTCACAATTTTACTTCTTCTTGGTTTTAAAGGTGCTGAAGAGAGCGTCATCACCCTTTATCCTATACTAGATTCCTACGTTTCTTCTCTCGAGCCAAGTGCAAACTTCGGGAATGATGCATGCTTGTACGCTTACCATTATCATGATTCGGAAACCGGCCTAACTTCATCCACGAATTCATACATCATGTTTGACTTGTCCGACATTCCGTCAAATGTTAAAATAGATTCCGCAGTTTTGAAACTTTTTATTATCGAGGTGCCGGAAGGAGTGGAAATAGAGTTAGGAGTGCACCATTGTAGAGATGTTCCACAGTCAGAATTTGGGATCACTTGGGAAAATGCTCCTTCATTCAACCCAACTCCAACAGATACAACCATTGCCATCGAGTCAACGTGCCACTACATTTTTGATGTATCAAAAGATGCACAAACAGCATGGCTAGAAGATAAAAAACTAACAGAACTCTTAAAGATGGAAAAGTCGCTTGACGAAGGAATAATGGCTAGACTTTGCTCAAAACAAAGCCCATTCGAAGACAGGAGGCCAAGGTTGGAAATCACATACTTGGTCCCAACCTAAACCTAGATGGTAATTGCCTCAGCAACCTATGGAAACCGGTTTGTTTTTGAGGTACGCGCGCGTTCTCTCTATTTTTCCCTCTTGAACACGAGAAATAATAAAATAATAACCAATTCTAGATTTTTAATATCGACAATATTGCATTGTATATAAGTTTGTCCGGTGTTGTCTCCAATTTTCTGGCTTTTTCCTCTACTTTCTCGTAAAAAAGCTTCTTCACAATGATGTTCACGAATTCAGTGTTTGCGTAAGCCCTTATGCTCAAAACATCCTCCGAAGGATTCAATAGTTCGCTTATTTTGGCTCTACGGCGTAGAGCCAGCTTTGCCCTATCAGATTGCAGGCAATCCTTAAACCTGTCTGGTAAATATTTCATAACCCATTGATAGCTCATACCGGTTTCCTCTGCGATCCTATACGCGATTTTTCCGACTTCTATTCCCTTGTTGAAGTAGATTTCTCCTAGTCTGTCTAACAATGCTCTCTTCTCGTTGCCGGACACTGTTCTTCGAATGTTGTTGCCAACGATCCTAGCGATAAGTCTATCTTTCTCCGTCTTGATGTGCTCCAGTCTTGAAGTCTTCCATTTTTCATCCGCGCTTAATCGATGTTTTCCATCGACGACGTTACCAAAATAGTCAACCAATATAGGATAAAGCTGACCAATCCTCTTCGAAGAAGACGACAACTCTTGCTCGATTCCACCTTCCATCAAAATTGTCTCCTGCTTCCACACATCCTTTGGGGTATCTCTATATCCAGAGTTTCATTGAAACGCCTGAGATGTTTGCTCCAAACCACCCAAGTTTCACTCCAAGAAATCCTAACAAAAGGAACGGTTTCCCTTAAATCTTTCTAAAATTACGTTAAGACGAAATAATTGGGAGCCTTGAGGTTGAAGCACTCGGCGAAGTTTTTCCTCTTGGGCAGTCTCGCGCGCGCCTGAAGGAAGTCCAGCAACGCATAAGTAAGATTAATGGAAGCAAACCTGAGTAGCGCCTTGTGTTACGAACTTCTCTTCTGTCGGAGTTCTATCTCTCAAATGGCATAGACTTAAGAATGGAAAGTACAAAGTTTACGAGTCTGAGTGGTGAGCAAATGAAACAACTGGGCTTAATTCTTGGAATGATTACCTTGTTTCTCGGTGTTTTTGTAGCCATAGTCCCCCATTATATCTTTCCTGTTTGCGAATATTCCGGTTTTTCTGTTGAGACTGCGGCAGGAATGTTAATTCCAATGCGCTGTCTTTACACCGCCTACGCAGAAACTGGAGTTGGAGCCGCAATCATTGCTGTTGGAGCCATCCAAATGGTTAGTAGCCAATCAGAAACAAGAAAGGCATTAAGCATTGTTTCAGCCGTCTTGGGAATACTTGTAATACTCTTTCCAATCTATCTAATCGGTATGTGTAGAACACCGACGATGCCTTGTCGTACTGGCACGCAACCTACCCTCATAGTTTTAGGCGTGTCAATAATTATAGTTAGTGCAATAGGATTTTTCAAGAGCCTGAAAAATGAAAAATAATGTAAAGAAAGCTGAGGGGCGGGCACCCCCTGGGTTGTTTCGCTTATTCATAAAAAATATTAGGCATAGAGCGTTTAGGAACGCAATAACTGTAACATGTATAGCGGTCTTGTCTGGGGCATTGATTTTTACGACGCTTGTGGTAAATGGTGTAGATCGCAGTCTGGAAGTAGGCTTTGCCAGGTTGGGTGCCGACCTACTTGTGGTTCCAGAAGGAACAGAAGTCTCTATCAAAGAAGCCATCCTGACAGGTGTACCTACCAAATTTTACATGGATCGAAGTGTAGAAAGCAAGGTGGCAGCTATTTCGGGAATAGATAAAACAGCTTCTCAACTATTCATTGTATCCTTGTCTGGCGCTTCATGTTGTGCTACAGGAAATTATCAGCTGATAGCTATTGACCCTGAAAAAGATTTCACAATAAGTCCGTGGGTAGAAACTCACCTCGATGAACCACTAGGTAAGGATGAACTTATTGTTGGAGCTGATACCTACTTTGGACCTGGAGCATCGTTACAATTTTTTGGTCATCATTTCACAATAAAGGCAAAACTTGAAATGACTGGTTTGGGTTTGGATTCGATGGGTTTTATGACTCTAGAATCAGCATATGAAATGATTGAAGAATCAGAGACTAAAGCAGTGATACCGCTTAATATCACACGGAATAAAATTTCAGCAGTCCTTTGCAAGATAGACCCTGAAAAGGGAACATTCCAGATAGCTATAGAAATTGAGCGCACCATTCCGGAAGTAGACGTAATTCGCGTAACTAAAATGGTTGGATTGGTGAAAGACCAAGTATCTCCTTTGGCGACTGGAGTGCTATTATTTGGCGGCATCATGTGGTTGATGTCTACGTTACTACTTAGCACCATATTCTTAATGGTTGTTAATGAGCGTCGTCGAGAGATAGGCCTACTTCGAGCCATAGGCGCAACTCGCTGGTTTGTTTTCAAAATCGTTATGTCTGAGGCTATTCTCCTCACGATTATTGGAGGGATATTGGGAATTGTTGGTGGAGGGACCATCTTATACAGCTACAATGCACTAATTAAGGAATCTTTGAACATTCCGTATTTATGGCCAAGTATAATTGATGTGGGGATACTGGTAGGAAATTGCTTGGTCTTGTCTATTGCAGTCGGCGTTGTAGCCTCTTTTTATCCAGCCATTGTAAGCAGCAAAATGGAACCTTATGAAGCTATAAGGAGTGGAGAGAGATAATCGAGCTTTCAGGGGAATCCAACGATTACCCGCGCGCGCGCGCGCGCAAGCACTTTTAAAAACAGAAAGACTTTTAATGGCTTTAGATTACATTACTCAAAAACATAAAATTTCAGTGGGTGTGCAGTGTCCAACTATGTAGTCGAACTTGAAGACGTAGAAAAAATCTACGAAAGAAAAGGAAAACTTTTCCCGGTTCTTAAAAACTTAAATTTGAAGGTAGAGAAAGGCGACTTCATCTCTATAGTTGGTCCAACCAATTGCGGAAAGACAGTGTTACTGCGATTAATTGCCGGCTATGAAAAACCAACGAGTGGTAAAATTCTGTTCGAGGGACAACCCATCCTTGGACCGGACGCTAAACGTGGTTTTATCTTTCAAGACATAATGGTATTTCCATGGTTAACGGTCTTTGAGAACGCCTCTTTTGGTCTAAAGGTTAGGAAACTGGATAAGGAAGAGGTCAGAGACATCACTCTCAAATGGTTAGATAGAGTGGGGCTAGGAAGGTTTAAGGATAAATATATACATGAACTCTCCTGGGGTATGCAGCAGCGAGTAGGTTTTGCTAGGGTATTGATTAATGACCCTGAGGTTTTGTTGTGCGATGAACCGTTGGGGAATCTTGATTGGGTCAGTAGGGAAACGTTGTCTAACGAAATTATTCAACTTTGGTATGAAACTAAGAAGACTGTAATCTATGTAACGCATGCAATTGAAGAAGCCGTGTATGTTTCACAAAAAGTCTACGTCATGTCCAGCCGCCCGGGTAGGATCGTGGAAGTCATTGAGCCAGATTTGCCAACGAAAGAAAAACGGTGGGAAGATAAAGGGTTACGATTTAGTGAAGACTACATGCGTTATGTCGAATTACTTAGGAGTGAAGTGATAAAGCAAACCCAATGAATGGAGGACAAGTTAAATTGGATAATGAGCTCATTATAAATGCCAAAAGTGTGAAGAAAATATATCCCCCAGATATTCTAGCTTTGGATGGTTTCGATTTCGAGATGGAGAAAGGCGAATTCATCAGTCTTATAGGACCTAGTGGTTGCGGGAAAACCACTTTTCTGAAGATAGTTGCGGGTTTTGAGAAAATGCAACAGGGAGAAGTTCTTTTTGGTGGAGAACCCATTGAGGGTACAGATTGGCGTCGAGGAGTTGTTTTTCAGGATGGAAGATTGTTCCCTTGGACAACCGTAAGAGAAAATCTTCTTTTTGGCTTAAAATTAAGGAAGATAGCGAAAGAAAAACAAATCGAAGCAATGAAAAAGTGGACAAAGATAATGATGGTCGAGGATGTTCTCGACGAGTATCCTCAAACCCTTGGTCACGGAACACAGCAACGAGTGAATATTGCTCGAGTGATCATGGGTGATCCTGAAATAATGATGTACGACGAGCCAATCAATTCCCTAGATTGGCCGACCCGTGAGTATTTGCAGACGGAAATATTGAAGTATTGGCACGAAACTAGAAAATCGGTCTTGTTTGTTACGCACAATATTTCGGAAGCCGTGTATCTCGGGCAACGGGTGGTTGTTATGACGGCTAGACCAGGTCAAATAAAAGAAATTGTTGATATCAACCTGCCAGAGCGACGTTGGGAGCTGCATCGAGATGATAAAAAATATTTAAAACTGGTTGAATACACAGCAAGATTGGTTGACGATGAGCTCACCAAAGCACGCAGGATGGAGAAAGAGGTGGGATACTAGTCCTTATATAATTAAATGGACAAAAATGAGGTGAAATGATGAAGATAACAAATCTAGTAAGGTGGATATTGCCCCATATCCTTCTGTGGGGTATACTTGCAGTATCTTTTTTCCTGCCGGATTTACAAGCAGACAAAATAGATACAAAAACGCCGATGATGGTCGTTTTTGTTGGAGCATCTGTTCTCCTTGCAGGTTTGGCAGTAGTAGCTGCCTTGAAAAAAATCCAACCTAAACGAGTGTTGCCCATTTATGACTTGACTTCGGTTTTCGCAGCTATCATGCTGTTATGGGAGGTTCTCGCAAACAAGGCAAGTGTACTTGATGCGTGGGTTTTTACCAGTCCAGCGAGAGTTTTTGCCGTTTTCCCTGGGAAGTGGTCGATCCTACTATCCAGCATACAAAGTTCGATGTCAATTCTTGTTCCTGGATTCTTCATTGGAGTAATCGCGGGCATAGGGGCAGGTCTCATTTGCGGCTGGTTCAAAAATATTTACAATGTAGCCTACCCTCTTTCCAAAATTATTGCTCCAATCCCTCCCCCCGTATACATTCCGTTTTTCTTGATGATCTTTCCTGAAGTAAGGCAATCTGCGATAGCGATAATAGCAATTGGTACTTTTTGGCCAGTTTTTGCCACAACATGCTTCGCTACATACACTATTGATAGAAGATACATAGAGGCTGCACAGATGTTGGGAGCGAAGGATGCTGATCTACTCCGGAGAGTTGTTTTCCCAGGAGTGCTTCCAGAAATATTTTCAGGAGTTTTCATAGGCATGATTTTAGCGTTTATTTTACTCATTGTTGCAGAGATGGTGGGGGCATCGTCAGGCTTAGGCTATTTCCTGCTAACTCAGCGGCTTTTAAGCCGATATGCTGAGGTCATTGCCGGGATATTTACAACTGGTTTAGTTGTAGTCGTGTGGGCTGAGGTTTTCGATCTTATAGAGAAAAGGGCGCTTCGTTGGAAAATGCTTGCGTAAATTATATATGGAACAAACCAATTTAAGCAAGACCGGTGATAAAAATTAATAGAACATTGGTTGCTGTTGCTGCATTAGTGACTATATTGGTCGTTGCCGGTGGAGCTTACTACATTCTTACAATGCCATCGCCAACTGAACTTCCAAACGTTGTATACTTAGCTTACGATTTCGCCCCTTGTGAAGCGTATCAATTCTTAGCCATCGAAGATGGATACTTTGAGGCAGAAGGACTGACAGACATGGAGTTTAAGATATTCCCTGTCGAAAGCGCTGCGGAACTGAGGGAAGTTATACATACAGGTGAAGTTTGGGTGGGACCTTGCGCCATGGAGTTTCTCCCAGCGGTAGATCAAGAGGCAGATTACGTCTACACCAACGGATTACACATGGGATGCATAATGGCCACAGTATCCAACCAGTTGTATGATGCAGGCGTAGTTGACGAGGCTACCTTCATCGATTGGATAGAAGAAGGCTTAGATGCGGGTGAAAAGAGATCAATAGCTATTTCGCACTATGGAAACTCACCAACTTGGTTGTTGGGGGCAACACTGAGTAGACATGGTCTTTCCTTTGGTGATATTAATATGGTGGTGATGGATATAGCTGCCGTTCCAGCTGCTATGAAAGCTGGACAAATAGACGTTTCCTTTGAGTGGGATCCAATACCGACCATTATTGAGCAGGAGGGAATAGGTCACATTTTCCTCGACAACGCTGCTGATGCACCATGGAACAATATGTACTGTTGTTTTATTGGTGTAAACAAAGGCGCACTTGACAAACATCCAGAAACCATGAAGAGTATAGTAACGGCTCTCCACAAAGCTGCTTTAGCTACCGATGCGGATCCAGTTCACGCTGCTGAAGTTATGCATGGTTTCGGCGCGGAGTTAGTTCCATATACACTGGATGAACTCGTTACGGCAGTCTCTCACTATAAATATGATGTCCCTTCCGACATAACTATGGAAAAAGCCACGCTTAAACTATATGGGGATCTACTGTATGACCTTGGAGAGATTACGCACGACGGGGACTGGGTCGTAGCAAACGGGTATGAACATATAGATTTGGACTAATCAGTCACAGGATCGCTGCTGTAAAATTTAGTTCCGCGCACACCCCTTTTTTTATCATAGTATAGTTGGTATACACAATTCACGCGCACTTCATTTTCATTTGAGAGCGAACTTGCCATCAGTAATCTTTTCAAAATCCGTTTCTTGTTTTACCATTAAAGTTGAGTCTTAAAAAACCACAGAAAGAACAGAGCATGATTAAAACACCCGTAATTTGATCCTCTGCAGTTTTAATAGCTTCAACGGGATCGCCATGCGCGCGCAAGAGTGGTCTTACTCAAGGCCACAATCCAAGTGATTTGTATGCTTCTTCAACTCTTCCTATGGCGAGCATAAAAGCAGCGTTTCTCATGTCTGTCTCATGTTTATTCTTGGTATCAAAAACATCTTTGAAAGCCTTCACCATCTGGCATTTTAGTTTATGGTGGACTTCTTTCTTTGTCCAGTGTTCTCTGTGGAGATTCTGTACCCATTCAAAGTAGCTTACGGTTACGCCGCCTGAGTTGGCTAGAATGTCTGGTATCGTGAAGATGCCTTTCTCAGTGAGGGTTTTGCTGGCTTCAGGGGTGGTTGGTATGTTGGCGCCTTCAGCGAGAAGATGTGTCTCGATGTTTCCTGCGTTTTCTCCAGTAATCTGGTTTTCTATGGCTGCTGGGACTAGTATGTCGCATTCTAATTCCAGTAGTTCTTTGTTAGTGATGCTTTTTCCTGCTTTAACGGTGCTAACCGAATTTGTTTTCTTTTTGTGTTCATGGACCTTTATTGGGTTGATTCCTTTTGTGTTGTAGATTCCACCTGTAGAATCGCTTAGGGCGATTATTTTGCATCCTCGATCGTGTAGGAATCTAGCGGCGTTCCATCCGACTTTCCCAAAGCCCTGAATAGCGACGGTTGCGCCTCTTAATTTCATTTTAAGATGCTTCACTGCCTCCTCAATGCAATAAGTTAATCCTAGTGCGGTTGCCTCTTCTCTTCCCTCCGAGCCTTGTAGGTGGAGCGGTTTTCCCGTTACTACTTCGGGAACCAAGTATCCTTTGAATTGACTGTAGGTGTCCATGATCCAAGCCATCGTCTGCGAATCAGTGTATACGTCTGGAGCTGGAACATCTTGGTATGGACCGATGATATTCAATGTCTCGGTTGTGTATCTCCTTGTTAGGCGTTCCAGCTCGCTAATAGACAATTCTTTGGGGTTGCATCTTATCCCTCCTTTTGCTCCACCATATGGGATGTCTGCGACGGCACATTTCCAAGTCATCCACATCGCCAAGGCTGTGACTTCTTCTAGTGTGACGTCTGGATGATATCGGACTCCTCCTTTGTAGGGTCCTCTCGCTTTGCTGTGTTGAACCCTGATTCCTGTGAAAACATTGATCTTACCGTTGTCTCTTTTTATCGGCACTGCCACGATCACTGATCTAGTCGGCTTCTTAAGTACCTCACAGATACCTACATCTAAACCCAACATTTCCCCTACCAAGTCTACTTGTTGCGTAGCAACCTCCAGAGCGCTTATCCCATTTTTTGACACATAGAATCCTCCACTTTCATAAATGTCTGAAACGGACGTAACTTGATGATTATTTTCTTTCTTAACATAATATTAACTTTACTTTCGTTTTATTCTGAAAGACTAGGCGAATTGCCGATAAAGCCGTCAAATAATTTGAAGCGCGCACGTTCTCGCGCGGTTGTCTTTGTGAGATGTTGCCATCTTGGTGTGGATGGACGCAGTAAGTGCATGCTACCGTATTTGAAGCTTTGCCCGAGTCTCTTCGGGCAACGATCCCATCTTTTCTAGCCTCGCTGTAAGAGTTCCAATAACATTAAGTATTTTGTCGTATTGCGGAAGAGTTGTGGAGATCGAGAGCAGACGAAGAGGTTCAACTCCGTACTTGCGCAGTTCCTTCTTCATTTCTCTAACTTGTTCCTTCAGAGATTCCTCTGTAAAAACGCCGCCGTGATCCTCAACAAATATCACGCCGTCAGCTCCCATAGCAAAAGCGTACAAAACGTGTTTTAAACCAACCCGTCCAGTTGTTGGAACGCTGATTATATCTACGTTGGGAGGATAGGACGCTCTGGACTGGCCGGCTAAATCCGCAGAACCGTAAGCTATTTCTTTTTCAACGAAGGCCACAATCTTTGGCTTTTTACCGCTTTCAGCGACCCCGCGTATTTGAGCTAAAAGTTGATTCTCGTTTGAGTGCTTGAGTTCAATTGCTTCTCGTGGACATCTTGGAATACAGATTCCGCACCCAATACACGAGATGGAGTTAATCGAAATTCCAGCTGGAGACTTTTCAACCGCTGAGACGGGACAGACTTCGACGCATGTTACACAATTGTCACATTTCTCCTGAACGATTTGAGCTACCTCCGGCGACACTGTTATTTCTCCTTTTCCCAGTAAGGTTGCAACCCTCGAAGCGGTTGCCATAGCCTCCAAAGTGGTTTCTCTCACATCTTTTGGACCCAAGGCACATCCACTTGCAAACACGAGCTTCCGTCCAGTGTCTACAGGCTTTAGCTTGTAATGTTTTTCGAGGAGAAAGCTGTCTGCGCCTATTTGAATACCCAACTTTCGAGCTAACTCTTCTGTTCCTGAGCTAGAGATGATCCCGTTGCTGAGTACCACAAGGTCGAATGTTTCTTCAATCGGCGCTCCTACGAATGTGTCTTCAGCTCTCACCAATAACTGGTCGCTGTCTAATGGAATAACCTCTGCTACGCGGCCTCTAACAAATCGTACATCATGTTCTTGTGCCGTAGCGTAATATTCTTCATATCCCTTTCCATCTGTCCTCATATCAGTGTAGAAGATCCAAGGTTCAGCGTTTGGTACCGCCTTTCTAAGCAACATAGCCTCCTTAATCGCAGCCATACAACCTATCTTACAACAATGTTTCACTCCCCTATCAGAATGAAACATTCGGCTACCAACACAGAGGACGAACGCTACTTTCTTTGGCATATTTCCGTCAGAAGGCTTGTGTATTCCTTGTAGCATTAGTTGCTCAAACTGTAGATTTGTTACGATGTTCGGATGCAAACCATAACTATTCTCCTCAAAGAGGGAAGGGTCTAGTTGATCAAATCCGGTGCAAGCAACGATCGCGCCCACTTCCAATTCCATTTTTTCTTCTTTCTGTTGGTGAAGTATGACCTCCTTTGATACGCAGACTTTTTCGCATTCAAGGCATTCAGAACATCCTCCGCACGAAAGGCACCTGCTAGCCTCATCCATCGCCTTTTCCTTCGTGAACCCTAGCTCAACCTCTCCAAAACCAGTTCTTTTATCAAGTGGAAGAAGAGGCGAGGTCTGCCTTGCTTTTTTCTCTATCCCTTCTTTTGGAACCTCCTTTACTTCTTTAATTTCTTCCTCCCTATCAACTCTAAGGTCTTCACCCCTCAAGTAGCGGTCAATAGAAACAGCAGCTCTCTTACCATCAGCAATAGCTTCAATTACGGTCGCTGCCCCCGACACGGCGTCTCCTCCAGAAAATATACCTGATAAATTTGTTTCTAACGTAACAGGATCTACAGCAACGGTGTTCCTTCCAGTAACCTCGATTCTCTTAGGCAACCATGATGTATCTGGCGATTGGCCTAGGGCTAGCATTATAGTGTCGAATTCGATAATGTGTTCAGAACCTTCAATTGGTATCGGTTGTCTTCTCCCAGTTTCATCAGGCTCCCCTAACCTCGTTCGAATACATCTCAGAGAAACGACTCGCCCCTCGCGGCCAATTATTTTCATTGGTGATACTAAAAAACGAATCTTGACGCCTTCTTTTTCCGCTTCCTCAACCTCCTGAGTGAACGCTGGCATCTCTACCCTTGATCTCCGGTACAAGATAGTAACCTCTTTAGACCCAAGTCGAAGGGCAACCCTAGCAGCGTCAACAGCAACATTGCCCCCGCCGATTACAGCAACTCTACTTCCAAGTTCAACTTTCTTTTCTAAATTCACATCTCTTAGGAAATCGAGAGCATGCACAACACCTTTAAGATCCTCACCTTCAATACCGAGTTTTCTGCTCTTTTGGGACCCGATAGCGATGAACGCTGCTTGGTATTCGTTTTGCAAGAGGTCGTTTATTGTTAAATCCTTACCGATTGATAGATTTGTTTTAATTTCTACGCCTAAATCCTCAATGTAATCGATTTCCTCGTCAAGCACGTTTTTAGGCATCCGATATTCGGGAATTCCTATTCTCAGCATCCCACCAGGCTTAGACAAGGATTCAAAAACAGTTACTCGGTATCCTTTATTAACTAGATCGTATGCTGCCGCAAGCCCAGCGGGCCCAGAGCCTATTATGGCTACCTTTTCATCATGCGTCTTGGGTGCAGGAGCTGGGTGCTCTCTTCCTTCTTTCGATTCATGGTCGGCGACAAAACGCTTTAGGGCACGGATGCTCAAGGGTTCATCAACTTTGCCTCGCTCGCACTCATCTTCGCATGGAACAAAGCAGACTCGCCCACAAACAGCTGGAAAGGGAATGTTTCTTCTAATTAGGTCTAAAGCCTCCTTGAACTTGCCTTGGCTGATGAGGGCGACATAGCCCTGAACATTCACACCCGCTGGACAAGCCACTCGACATGGTGGGATTCCTCTCTTATCAATTGCAAAGACAGGAGGAACAGCCTGGGGGAAAAGTCTATAGATAGCCTTCCTTTTGGCTAGACCCAGCTCATACTCGCTTGGCACTGTAACTGGGCATACCTCGGCACATTTGTTGCAGCCCGTGCACTCAGATTCATCTACAAATCTAGGCTGCTTCGTAACCAAAACTCTGTAGTTGCCTGGAGATCCTTCGACGGCTGTTACCTCTGCCAAAGTAATGAGCTTTATGTTAGGATGTTGCGCGACGTCTACCATTCTTGGCGTCAGTATGCACTGGGAACAATCCATAGTTGGGAAGGTTTTGCTGAGCTGTGCCATATGTCCACCTATACTTGGGCTTCTCTCTATCAAGTATACTTGGAGACCCTTGTCCGCCAACTCTAGGGATGCGATTATGCCTGCGATCCCTCCTCCAATCACGAGTACATTCTTGTTTACTGGTATGCTCTTTGTCTCTAGTGGCTCGAGGTAGTGAGCCCGCGCAACAGCTCCGCGAATAAGGTCTATTGCTTTGAACGTCGCAGCCTCTGTATCGTCGTGAACCCAACTACATTGTTCTCTGATGTTCGCCATGTCCAATAAATACTTGTTTAAACCCGCAGATTCCAAGGTTCTCCTAAAGGTGTCCAAGTGCATTCGGGGGGAACATGAAGCTACTACTATCCTATTGAGTCCTTGCTCCTTCACTTGCCGCTTTATGATCTCTTGCCCAGGGAAACTACACATGGATATATATGTCTCTGCTGTTTTAACACCCTTAAGTTTGGCTGCGGCTTCCTTAACCTTTTCCACATCAACCGTGTCACTTATGTTTCCTCCGCAGTTGCAGATGTAAACTCCAACTTTCGCTTCTTCCGTCACTTCCCTCTTCCTCCATTTATGGAAGTTTTTCAACAAAAGTTTGTATCTGGGTTTTATTCTTGTGCAAGCCCACCTCTTGTGGGGACAAGCCTAATGCCAAACCTAAGAGTTGGGTCACAAAAATTACTGGAAGTTTGTATTCTTTCCCTAGCTTACTAGTTAGTTCAATCTGGCCTGTGTCAAACTGGAAATGGCAGAAAGCACATGCTGTACATACACAATGGGCTCCAGCCTCGATCATATTCTCAATCTTTTCTCGAGTATAGTCGAGGGCAACGCCCAAGTTTCCTGCTCTTACTCCCCCACCCGCTCCACAACACATCATCTTTTCTTTATAACTAATGCTTTCCGCACCCAAGGTTCTCACAAAATTGTCGAGTACTGTTGGGCGTTCTGCAGTTCCATGTTTCCTAACATCACTTGGCTTCAAGAAGTGACAACCATAGTGAACTGCTACTCTAATTTCCTTGAGTAGGCAACTAATTCTATTCTGAATTGTTTCACGACCAATTTCTTTGTCTAGAATCTCAATAACATGTCTTATTTCAACTGTACCCTTGTATTCTTGACCAATAGTTTTCAGAACTTTGTTTACTCTACTTTTTAATTCGCTGTCTTCTTTAAGAAGGTGGTTGGCTTCTTGTAAGGTTGCATAGCACCCGTTGCATGTTAATGTTATGTCTGTATCCATCTCTTCAGCTATCGAGATATTTCTTGCAGCAATCACCAACCAGTTCCATAAATCAAAAGAACCAAAAACCCCCGGAGCAGGACAACATGAAGCTCCCTTAATATCCAAAACTTCGATTCCAAATTCTTCTAATACCCTTCTGGTTGCGAGTTCAATTCCAGGATAACGGTTAGGTGTGATACATCCAAGAAAATAGGCATACCGTTTCATTCTGTAGCCTCTTCCAGAGTCTTCTTAAATCCAGTTTCTTCAATGATCTTGAGAAAATCCCTTAGTCCCTCTGGATGGCCATGAACTGTAGGCGGAACTTCAGCTAGGCCTAAGTCCTTTCTAATTTTTCTTATCTCATCGTTGACTGGAACTGCGTGACCAAATCTAATAAGAATCTCGGAAACTCTTCGATGCGTATTCTTAATGTAACCATGTTTCACGGCGAGGTTTCTGACAATTCGAACAATGTCTGTTGTATGCAAACCTCTTGGACACCTTTCCTGACACGTGTAGCAAGTAGTGCAGTTCCACAGATCATCGTTTGAAAAAACTTCTTCTCTTAAACCCAACCGAATTTCTTCAAAAATCTTTCTAATCCTCCACGCAGTTCTTCTCCCTGAAGGACAGCCTCCAGTACATTTGCCACACTGAATGCAAAGTTTAAACCGTTCCAAGTCTTCCCTTGGAAAAATTTTTGATCCATATTTTATGATTTCATTAGCGAAATCAAATGTCACGTCTCTGATAACATCTGCACTCAAAACCAAGTCATCTCCACCACTTGACCAGAAGAAAAAAACTTGAATGCGCCAAATAAAAACCTTGCTGCTAAACGCCAGAATGCGCGCGCGCGCACTAAAACCACATTTGCCTTGATCCCAGTCACTGATCTTATGGATTCCGCAATCTTGAGGTTAAGATCCTGAAGTTGTGACAGGTCCCTGCCTGCTCTCTCGAAAATTTCTTTTTGGGGCTCAACCTTCACGGTCATAATGTCCAATCGTTCTGGGCGTTCAAGGATTATCTGATAGTTTTGAGAGGCACCTGCTACGAGAAGCAATGCGTGCTCCAAAGTCGTCGGCCACATCTTCACACCTCTTACTTTGAATATGTCGCCCGCTCTTCCTAAGATTCTAGTTAGGCAATCTGCTGAAGCGAAAGTCTAGCAAGGCATCTTATAGGGTTCGCTTTACCTTTCTTTCCAGTTTCTTTAACTCTAGGAGTGGCGCGGCGCGTGCGCTCAAACCGACTTCACGTGTTCTATTAAAACCCATTTGCCATATTCATCGAGTTTCATATTCTTCGCTTTGGCCAACTCGTTTAGTTTTTCGTAGAGTTCTATGTCTGGTTTATATCTTTTGTCGAAGGTTGTTCTCAGCACTATGTATACTCCTTTGGGTGTGCCTCGCTTCATTTTCCCTTTTGAAAATCTTGCCAGCTGCTCCTTGAATGCGTCTGCTCCTTCGGTCTCTAGTACTTCAGCTAAGCTGTCTTGTAGGTCTGTTCCCAATTTCATTCTGGCCACCATCAAAGCGTCTGTGTAGAACAGCAAGCCCTTCGCCAAGGCCTCTTGCATTCTCTGACTGAGCTCCAAAACCTTCAGCCATTCGCTCGACGTGGCCGCCGAAATACCTAGTCGCCTGGCTGTCCCCCTCAACCCAGCGGAAGAAAAGCTGATGAGTTCATTAAGCGTCTTCGCCCTGGTAATTGGATTCATCTCCTTCCGCAATACATCCAAATTCTCAATCAACGAAGCCTCCCTAGCATCTTCATCGCTAACGTCTTCAATGAGGCAATCTGCACCAACCACAAAATGTTTGGCCCCTGCTTCTTTCTTCGCTAAGAATCTGCGTCTGCCAACAAACACGCCGTAGCCTTCTCCTTCTGGTCTAGCTTTGAAAGGCCCGATGATTCTTCCCTGCCTCAACTGAGCTATCAACCGCAGATCCTCTTCAGCCTCGCCAAACGGTTCCCCAGCCCTCACATTCAACAGCGACACATGAAACTCTTCCACAGGTATACGACCTCCTACCTCAACCAGTTCTTTCTCAACCATCCTTCCTTCACCCCACTCTTGATGTAACCATATGAAATATATAAAACATTTTCGTGTTCGGCTCCCGAACAATTTAATATTTTCGTCTTAGATTTTCTCTTAAAATTCGTATATCAATTTTTTTTGCATTTTTGATGCAACAATATCTTCTGTCAACGTTCCAATCCGTCCAAACTTCGGCAAATATCTACAATATTATCGCTATAATTCTTTTCAATGATTCAACATAACTTAATGCGCGCGCAGGTTAAGGGCTTCAGACACCCTATGCA